>ENA-OSAE01000094-OSAE01000094.1-marine-sediment-metagenome-genome-assembly--contig:-NODE-94-length-64619-cov-46.868131_pt1 | contig 64619 bp, 54 predicted proteins | sample MGYA00237870_ERZ529317 | MGnify/ENA primary metagenome ERZ529317 (study PRJEB26369, sample SAMN03142812) | marine sediment metagenome | biome: marine; feature: borehole; material: sediment... | reverse complement strand
CTACTTGCGATAACACCGCACCAAATTGAGTATCGGGTGGTCCGCAAGAATCACCAGAGCCAAGCCGGAACGGTCAGCTCGCTACATGAGTTATTTTCAGGGTAGGGTAAATGGCTTTATTCCCACACGGTGGATTAGAAAACTTGACACAGGTTAAAAAAAAATATACAATATTAAAGGAAAAGTCATAGTGCAAATGTTTAGCAGATGGTCCCGGAACAGGTTTTTTAAAAAGTATTTAAAAGAAAATAAATGAAATTCAGTCGTATTGATAAAAGGATCAGCAAAATATAGTATTTCTTTTTTGAAAAGCCGAGGTCCACTCGGTTTTCTTAATTTAATGCGATTTTAGGAGGTGATTGTATTAATAGTTTAACAGTTTTGTTATTAGTAATTGTGAGTATAATAACCTTTGGTCTGGGTTATTTTATTAGAAAATATATTGCAGAAGCAAAGATCACGTCTGCTGAGGCTGCTGCTGAAAAAATTAAAGAGGAGGCAAGGAAGGAAGCTGAAGCTTCTAAAAGAGAAGCAATTATCGAAGCTAAAGAAGAGGTTCACAGACTCAGGAATGAATTTGAAAAAGAAACAAGGGAAAGAAGGCTGGAACTGCAGCAAGTTGAAAAAAGGTTGCTGCTAAAAGAAGAGAGTCTGGATAAAAAAGCGGAAAATCTTGAAAAACGGGAAAGCAAAATTACCCAGAAAGAAAGAGAATTAGCTGAAATCGAGAAGATGATTCACGAATTGCATAAAAAGCAAATCGAAGAGCTGGAAAGATTATCCAACATGACTTCTGAAGAGGCAAGGGAAGAATTGCTATCAAATATAAAGGATCAGATTAAACACGAAGCAGCTGTGATGATAAAGGAAATAGAAACAGAGGCAAGAGAAGAAGCTGAGAAAAGGGCTAAAGAAATTATTACAGCAGCAATACAAAAATGTGCTGCAGACCATGTTGTTGAAACTACTGTAACTGTAATTCCTCTACCTAATGATGAAATGAAAGGAAGAATTATAGGAAGAGAAGGAAGAAATATTCGTACACTGGAAACGTTAACGGGAATAGACCTTATTATTGATGATACTCCAGAAGCGGTTATTCTCTCTGGTTTTGACCCAATAAGAAGAGAAATTGCCAAAATCGCTCTCGAAAAGTTGATTGTCGACGGCCGTATACATCCTGCGAGAATTGAAGAGATGGTGGAAAAAGCACAAAGGGAAGTAGAGAACAGAATAAGAGAAGAAGGTGAACAGGCCACTTTTGATACAGGAGTACATGGCCTTCATATAGAAGTAGTAAAGCTTTTAGGCAAATTAAAGTATAGAACAAGTTATGGACAAAATGTTTTAAAACATTCTATTGAAGTATGCCATCTGGCGGGTGTAATGGCTGGAGAATTAGGAGCAGATATCCATGTTGCTAAAAGAGCAGGTTTGTTGCACGATATTGGAAAAGCTGTAGATCATGAAACGGAAGGCCCCCATGCAGTTATCGGAGCAAACCTGGCCAAAAAATATAGAGAGGTTCCGGAAGTAGTTCATGCCATTGCTGCACATCATAATGATGTAGAGCCAAAATCCATCGAAGCTATCCTGGTTCAGGCAGCTGATGCCATTTCCGCAGCAAGGCCAGGGGCTCGTCGAGAAACTCTTGAGGCATACATCAAACGATTAGAAAAGCTTGAAGAAATTGCTGATTCTTTTAAAGGCGTTGAAAAAGCGTATGCTATCCAAGCAGGTAGGGAAGTAAGAATCATGGTAAAACCTGAACATGTGGATGATTTAGAAGCCATACAATTAGCCAGAGAAATTGCCAAAAAAATTGAGAAAGAGTTAGAATATCCGGGACAAATCAAGGTTAACGTAATAAGAGAAACCAGAGCTGTCGAGTATGCAAAGTAAGAAAGAGCACGTTTTTTAGCGTGCTTTTTTGTTTAGGATAAATTGATATAAAATACAAATAATACAAAAAATAGCAATGTTATATTGCGTGATTATTTGTTTAATAAAGAAAGGAGATTTAAGTTGAAGCTGTTATTTATTGGAGATATAGTTGGAAAACCAGGGAGAAGGGCAGTTGATAAATATCTTAAACAATGTAAAGAGGAGTTTGATGTGATTATCGCAAATGGGGAAAACGTAGCTGGAGGAACTGGAATGACAAAAAAAGTTTGTGAAGAACTGTTCTCGTACGGTATTCATGTGCTTACATCTGGTAATCATGTCTGGGATAAAAAAGAAATTTTTGATTTCATAGATGATGAAAAAAGGATCCTTAGACCGATAAATTATCCAGAAGGGACTCCGGGAATAGGTTACAATATTTATGAAATAAATGGGTATGTTGTTGGTGTTATAAATGCCCTGGGAAGGGTGTTTATGCTACCCCTGAGTTGTCCCTTTATAACCATTAAAGAGCAGGTTGAAAAAATAAAAAAACACACAAACATAATTATAGTGGATTTCCATGCGGAAGCAACGTCAGAAAAAATAGCGATGGGATACTATTTGAGTGGGAAGGTTAGTGCAGTAATTGGAACACATACTCACATACAAACAGCGGATGAGCGAATCCTATCTGGTAAAACCGCATACATAACAGATGTTGGAATGACTGGAGCTTTTGATTCCGTTCTAGGGGTAAGAAAAAATGAAGTTATAAAAAAATTTTTAACACAACTTCCCCAGAGGTTTAGTGTTGCAAAAGAAGGAGGAATAATGATCAATGCTGTTATTTTAGAAATAGATGTAGAAAGCGGAGCGGCTCAAAGCATTGTTAGAGTTAATGAAAAAACACCTAAAGGGTAAAATTGTTTATATGAGCTCATATAAAAAATGAGTTTATATAAAAACTTGTTTTAAAAATTGTTTAAACAACTAGAATTTTTTAAATTAAAAAAAGGATTTTTTGAACTTTGTAGCGAATAGCTAAGATATGGGAATTATATATCCTAAATTTAAGGAGGTTTTAGTTAATGGAAGTATTAAAAGTATCTGCAAAATCAAACCCAAACTCAGTAGCAGGAGCATTAGCAGGAGTTTTAAGGGAACAGGGCAGTGCCGAAATTCAGGCGATTGGTGCTGGGGCTTTGAACCAAGCTGTAAAAGCAGTCGCCATTGCGAGAGGCTTCGTAGCTCCAAGTGGAATGGACCTTATTTGTATACCAGCATTTACAGATATAGAAATTGATGGAGAAGAGAGGACCGCGATCAAGTTGATTGTTGAACCGAGATGATCCGGGGAGTGCGTGCAAAAACCTGTTTATTCTTTTCGGAATAAACAGGTTTTTTTATATGAGGTTCTACTACGGACATTTTTACTGAATGTCTGTTCTTAGATTATTTATTTAATAGTGCCAATTTTAAAAAATGGATTAATCCTTTATACCATATTTTTTGTGCAGCGCAAAGCAATCACACAAAAATTTGTAAAAAAATTATTTTTTTAGCAGGAATTTTGAGATAAGTATAGAATGTAGTTAGTGGTAACAAACTAAAATTGGGTTAAATTATTGGATTAAATATATTTTTTTGAACAGGCCAATATACAGTATAACGTATACATTAATCAAGAATGTTAGGTGATTTTAAGAATGATGTTCAATATCGATAGAAAAAATGGAATTCCCATTTATATTCAGGTAAAAGAACAAATCAAAAAACATATTCAACAGGGAGTCTGGCAAAGTGGTGTTAAACTGCCAACTGAACGACAGCTGGCAAAACGGTTAAATGTCAGCAGAAATACTGTTAGTGCTGCTTATAAAGAGTTAGAAAACGAAGGTATATTGAAATCATATCAGGGTAGAGGGACTTATGTTTCAAATGTTAGTGATATTTTCGTGCGGAAAAACCGGAAGGAACGACTAATCAAAATAATTGATAAAGCGATGGAAGAAGCTTTAAAACTGGGTTTTGATCTGGATGAATTCATAGTGCTGAGTCATATTAGAGCAACAGCCAAAAAAGAAATGATGAAGAAAGTCAAAGTTGCTTTTGTTGAGTGCAACAAAGAACAGCTTGATTATTTTACCAAAGAACTGGAATTGGGTTCTGGAGTTTCTATTTTACCAATACTTTTGGAAGATTTCAAAGAGAATCCTCAATATATAAATAAAACCCTTGAAGATGTAGATATCATCGTGACGACGTTTTTTCATATTGAGGAAGTTAAGAAATTATTGGGCCCACGGTCTAAAGAAGTTTTGGGAATTGCTTTAGACCCAAAGCTCGAAACAATAGTGAAAATAGCAAAAATACCCAAAGACAGAAAAATTGGTCTAATGTGCATATCTAAAAATTTTGCTCAAAAAGCGCTAAAGTCAATTGAAAATGCAGGGCTTAAGTTTCCCGATTTAACAGTAAGCACGGATACTGAACGAAAAGCAATAAAAAATTTTGTAGAAAATTGTGATGTCATAATAGCTTCTCCCAGCAGAAAGAAAGATTTAATTGAGTTTGTAGATGAATCAAGAGTGATAGAGTTTATATATGTTCCGGATACAGGTTCAATTAACTTATTAAAATCTGCGTTGTTTGAACTCAAACAGAAGTGAGAATTTATAATAGGGGGCAGCATCACGTTTTATAAAAAGGGGGGGTGATAGGTTAAACAATAAAGAGTTTCGACATACAAAAATAAAGATTAAAAGGAGGGCTTTATATCATGACAGAAGAACTCAATCCTTTTAAGATTGTCCAGAAACAGATTAAAGAAGCGTGTGACAAACTAGGTTATGATGATTCTGTCTATGAACTGCTGAAAGAGCCTGAAAGAGTAATGACTGTACACATCCCTGTAAAAATGGACGATGGAACAATCAAAACCTTTACTGGTTTTAGATCACAACACAATACGGCTGTAGGTCCTGCTAAAGGTGGAGTAAGGTTCCATCCTGATGTGAATCTGGATGAAGTTAAAGCTCTTTCAACATGGATGACTTTTAAGTGCTCTGTAGTGGGGATACCATATGGTGGTGCTAAAGGTGGAATTAAGGTTAATCCCAAAGAACTTTCTGAGGGAGAGCTGGAAAGACTCAGCAGAGCGTATTTTAGGGCTATTGCACCTATAATTGGACCCGAAAAAGATATACCTGCACCCGATGTTTATACAAATCCTCAGGTAATGTCATGGTTTATGGATGAATTCAGCAAATTGAAAGGATATAACACACCGGGTGTTGTTACAGGAAAACCCATCGAGTTAGGTGGTTCCAAGGGCCGAGACAAAGCAACAGCTCAAGGTTGTGCATACACGATAAGAGAAGCAGCAAAAAGAATAGGACTAGATTTAAAAGGTGCAACTGTAGCAGTTCAGGGCTACGGAAATGCAGGAAGTTTTTCGGCTATTCTACTCAATGAATTGGGTTGCAAGATAGTGGCTGTAAATGATTCAAAAGGTGGGGCTTACAGTGAAAGTGGAATAGATCCTTATGCTATTTTAAAACACAAACAGGAAACCGGTTCAGTTAAAGGATTTGAAGGAACGGAAGAAATTTTAGGCAAGGATCTTCTGGAATTAGATGTGGATATTTTAGTTCCTGCTGCACTTGAAAATGTTATAACTTCTCAGAATGCCGCAAACATCAGGGCAAAAATTATAGGAGAAGCTGCAAACGGCCCTACCACTCCAGAAGCTGACAAAGTTTTATATGAAAAGGGCATCCTAGTAATTCCCGATATTCTTGCAAACGCCGGTGGGGTTACAGTATCATACTTTGAATGGGTGCAGAATCTGATGAACTATTACTGGACTGAAAAGGAAGTACTGCAGAGACTTGAAAAGATAATGGTTGATGCTTTCAACAAAGTATACAACATGCATGAAGAATACAAAGTAGACATGAGAACTGCAGCTTACATGACTTCCATTAAAACTGTGACAGATGCAATGAAATTAAGAGGTTGGTTATAAAAAATTGATGTACCCATTTTACCCCTCTTTGGAATAATCCAGAGAGGGGTGCTTTCTTTAAGTATTGAAAGATAAAAATTGGAAAGATATAATATAAAATGATTAAATATAAAGAGGGAATTATGTATAATTAACGAAAGAAAATAAAAAAGGAGGATCGTAACATGTTTGATGAGGAGAAATTGAAGCATTTAAGGAATGCAAAGCATGAGTGGTATGAAGGATTGTATAAAAAAGTAACACAGAAGTATCCTGAGAGGAAAGACAAGTTTGTGACCGGTTCCAATATGGAAGTAGAGCCTTTATACACGCCCCTTGACGTAAAGAAAACCGATTATTTAGAAAAGATAGGTTTTCCAGGCCAGTATCCTTTTACCAGGGGGGTACAACCTACCATGTATAGGGGCAGGCTGTGGACCATGAGACAGTATGCTGGATTTGCCACAGCCGAAGAATCCAACAAAAGGTATAAGTACTTGTTAGAACAGGGTCAAACCGGATTGAGCGTAGCTTTTGACCTGCCCACCCAGATAGGTTATGATTCAGACCATCCTCTGGCTCAGGGGGAAGTAGGTAAAGTAGGAGTGGCTGTAGATTCTTTACAGGATATGGAGATTTTGTTTGATGGCATACCTTTAGACAAAGTCAGCACATCCATGACCATCAATGCGCCGGCAGCCATATTGTTGGCCATGTATATAGCGGTAGCCGAGAAACAGGGAATCAGTTCCGATAAGTTAAAAGGCACCATCCAGAACGACATACTCAAAGAGTATATAGCAAGAGGAACATATATATTTCCACCCGAGCCATCCATGAGGATAATAACCAACATATTTGAATTTTGTTCCAAGCATGTACCCAAGTGGAACACCATCAGCATAAGCGGTTATCACATAAGGGAAGCTGGAGCCACAGCGGTGCAGGAAGTCGCTTTTACCCTTGCTGATGGTATAGCCTATGTAGAAGCAGCCATCAAAGCCGGCTTGGATGTAGACGAATTTGCCCCCAGGTTATCATTTTTCTTCAATGCTCACAACGACCTGCTGGAAGAAGTAGCCAAGTTTAGAGCAGCCAGAAGGTTGTGGGCCAGGATAATGAAAGAGAGGTTTAAGGCCCAGAACAAAAAATCCATGATGTTAAGGTTCCACACCCAGACGGGAGGTTCGACCTTAACGGCGCAGCAGCCTGATAACAACATAGTAAGGGTAACCCTTCAGGCCTTAGCAGCTGTATTAGGAGGAACCCAGTCATTACACACCAATTCGAGGGACGAAGCTCTGGCATTACCCACCGAGGATTCGGTGAGGATAGCCTTGAGGACCCAGCAGATAATAGCCTATGAGAGTGGAGTAGCCGAGACAGTAGACCCCTTAGCCGGATCATACTATGTAGAGCATTTAACAGATATGATAGAACAGCAGGCCATGGAGTATATAGAGAAGATAGACAAACTGGGGGGAGCACCTAGAGCTATAGAGAAAGGTTACATTCAGCAGGAGATACAGGATAGTGCGTATAACTATCAGCAGGAAGTAGAATCAGGCGAGCGCATAATAGTAGGAGTAAACAAATTCAAGATCCAGGAGACTCCACCCAAGGATTTATTAAAAGTAGATCCCCGTGTGGGCGAGCTGCAGACCAAGAAACTCAAGCGGTTAAAAGAAAGCAGGGATAACGTTCGACTAAAACAGACCCTTGAAGCCCTGAGGGAAGCGGCCAAAGGTCAATCCAACCTGATGCTGCCCATAATAGAGTGTGTAAAATCCTATGCAACCTTGGGAGAGATCTGTGACGTATTGCGGGAAGTATTTGGAGAATACAAACCATCTGTATCCATATAAATAAAGAAAGGAGAGGCAAAATGAACAAGAAAATAAGAGTAGTTATAGCCAAACCGGGTTTAGATGGTCATGACAGGGGTGCCAAGGTTATAGCCAGGGCGTGTCGTGATGCAGGAATGGAAGTGATATATACCGGATTGAGGCAGACCCCTGAGCAGATAGTGGAAACCGCCCTGCAGGAAGATGCCGATGTAATAGGATTGAGCAGTTTGTCCGGAGCTCATGAGCATTTGTTTTCCCGGGTGTGTGAGCTTTTGAGGGAGAAGAATGCCGAAGACATTCTTGTTATAGGAGGGGGAGTTATACCTGAAGATGACATACCTGCTCTGGAAAAAGCAGGAGTGAAAAAGGTCTTTACCCCCGGCACTCCCACAAAAGAAATTATCGAATACATTAAAGCTAATGTAAAAAAATAATTGGAAACATAGGCGGTGAAATCTTTGGTGGATATTATTGAAAGCTTGAAAGCAGGAGACAAGAGAGCAGCAGCCAGGTTAATAACCAAAGCAGAAAACAATGAAAAAGAAGCTTTTGAAATATTAAAAAAACTGTATGACAATACAGGCAATGCATATGTTATTGGAATAACAGGCCCTCCGGGTTCAGGTAAAAGCACATTAACGGATAAACTGGTAAAAGAAATAAGGAAAAAATATAACAAAAAGGTAGGAATTATTGCTGTAGACCCCACAAGTCCTTTTACAGGGGGTGCTATTTTGGGAGATCGGATAAGAATGCAGGACCTGAGCCTGGATGAAGGCGTATTCATCAGGAGTATGGGGACACGAGGGCATCTAGGAGGCCTATCCAAAGCCACAAATTATGCAGTAAAAGTACTGGATATTATAGGAATGGATTATATATTTATAGAAACAGTAGGGGTAGGCCAGTCAGAAGTTGACATAGTTAAGACTGCAGATACGACAGTTTTGGTAATGGTACCTGGTTTAGGAGATGATATTCAAGCAATAAAGGCAGGAATTATGGAAATAGCAGATATCTTTGCAGTAAACAAAGCAGATAGAGGTGGAACAGATCGTTTGGTTGCCGAGATAGAAATGATGCTCGATTTAAACCCTGAGAATACCCCATGGAAACCTCCTATTGTTAAAACAAGCGCTGTTAGCAATAAAGGCGTAACAGAACTTTTAGATGCTATAAAAACCCATAAGAAATTTTTAAAAGAAACAGATTTATTAAAAACTAAAAGGATAAGCAATATTGAAACAGAGATTTTAAAGATAGTAAAAGAGGAATTGATGAGTTTAATAACACAAAAGGAAAACCATGATAAGAGAAAAAGACTGGCTGTAGATGTGTATCACAAAAAAATTGATCCCTTTACAGCTGCTGATTGTTTAATAAAAATCATAAAAGGAGGTTAAAGTTCAATGATAAGAAAGATAGACCACATAGGTATAGCTGTAAAGAATTTAGAAGAAGCATTGAAGCTGTATACCGAGGTGTTGGGACTAGAAATAGAAGGCACCGAGGTGGTAGAGGACCAGAAGGTGAAGGTGGCCTTTTTACCGGTGGGTGACAGTGAGATAGAGTTGTTGGAATCCACCGATCCTGAAGGCCCCATAGCGAGGTATATAGAAAAGAGGGGAGAAGGTATACAACATCTAGCCTTAAGGGTAGATGATATAGAGCAGGCATTAGAAGAAGTCAAGAAGAAAGGTATAAAGCTGATAGATGAGAAACCCCGCTATGGAGCGGGCAATGCCCGTATAGCCTTTTTACACCCCAAGAGCACCAATGGAGTGCTTATAGAGCTTACAGAGAGAAAAAAATAAAGGAGTGATACAAGTGAGTCAGGAAATGGAAAACAAGCTCAAGGAGCTGCGGGAGAAGCGTGCCAGGATAGAGCAGGGTGGAGGAGAAGAGCGTATAAACAAGCAGCACGCCAAAGGCAAGCTGACGGCGAGGGAGCGCATTACCAGGCTGTTGGATGAAGGCAGTTTTGTAGAGATAGATGCCTTTGTAGAGCACCGCTGCACCGAGTTTGGCATGGAGAAAGTAGAAACCCCCGGTGAGGGAGTAGTGACCGGCTATGGCACCATAGACGGCCGTCTGGTGTATATATTTGCCCAGGATTTCACAGTCATAGGCGGTTCACTGGGGGAGATGCATGCCGCCAAGATATGCAAGGTAATGGACATGGCGGTCAAGATGGGTGCTCCATTGATAGGCATCAATGACTCAGGTGGAGCCCGTATTCAGGAAGGAGTAGATGCCCTTAAAGGATACGGCAACATATTTTACCGCAACACCCGGGCATCAGGAGTAATTCCCCAGATATCAGTCATATTGGGTCCATGTGCAGGAGGAGCTGTGTATTCACCGGCCTTAACCGATTTTGTATTCATGGTCAAAGGCACAAGCAAGATGTTCATAACCGGTCCCCAGGTAATCAAAGCAGTCACAGGAGAAGAAGTATCAGCCGAAGAACTCGGTGGAGCCATGGCCCACAACCAGACCAGCGGAGTAGCCCATTTCGTGAACGACACCGAAGAAGAATGTCTTAACGATATAAGGCGGTTGTTATCCTACCTTCCTTCCAACAACCTGGAGGATGCCCCTTTAATAGAGACAGGAGACGATCCCGAGCGAATATCCGACAGGCTTCAGACCATAGTGCCCACAGACCCCAACAAACCCTATGATGTCAAACACATCATCCAGGAGATAGCAGACAACGGAGAATATTTAGAAGTGCAGCCATACTATGCCCAGAACATAGTAACCTGTTTTGCCAGACTAAACGGCCGCAGTGTAGGCATAATAGCCAACCAGCCCAGGATACTGGCGGGTTGTTTAGACATAGATGCCTCCGACAAAGCCGCACGATTTATAAGGTTTTGTGATGCATTCAACATTCCGCTGCTCACCCTATCCGATGTACCCGGCTACCTGCCCGGAGTATCCCAGGAACACGGAGGCATCATAAGGCACGGAGCCAAGCTGTTGTATGCCTATTCCGAGGCAACGGTGCCCAAGATAACAGTCATCCTGAGGAAAGCCTACGGGGGAGCGTACATAGCCATGTGCAGCCGCCATTTGGGAGCCGACCAGGTATTTGCGTGGCCCACAGCCGAGATAGCTGTCATGGGTCCTGAAGGAGCAGCCAACATCGTCTTCAGAAAAGAAATCAACCAGGCATCCAATCCCATGGACAAACGCAGAGAAAAGATTCAGGAATACCGGGACAGGTTTGCCAACCCGTACAAAGCAGCCGCTCGAGGGTATATAGATGATGTAATAGAACCTGCAGTAACCCGTCCCAGGATAATCAACGCCCTGGAGATGCTCATATCCAAACGGGAAAACCTGCCTGCCAAGAAACACGGCAACATTCCCGTATAAAGGAGGGAGAACATTGGACAAACTTATCTACGGAATGCAGGTAACCCTCATCGGGATGGGTATAGTATTCATAATCCTTTTTCTCCTATCCCTGTTTATGGATCTAATGAAGAAAGTATTTCATAAAGAACAGCCTGCAGCAGAACAACAACCGGTTAAATCCACGCTGCCCCGGGGAACTGCTGTTGCGCCGGAATCAGGCAGTCATCAGCAGAGGCAAGTTCCGTCAGAAGAACTCATAGCCGTGTTAGCAGCGGCCATAGCCCATACAACAGGGCAGGTCAAACCCTTCAGGATAACCCGGGTGAGGCGTATCCATACCCGGTCACCACTGTGGAGTTTAGCATCCCGAGGGAACTTACCAACCCTTAACAAAACAACATCAACAGAAAGGAGAAAAACAACATGAAAAAGTACAGGATTACCGTAAACGGAACCACCTATGAAGTAGAAGTAGAAGAATTATCTCAGGACAGAGCTGCTGTTTTGCAGCCAGCTCAGTCGAAGGCATCGCCATCACCACAAAAAGACACATCCAGGCCCGCATCACCCCAGAACCAGCAGCCAGCACAGCAGCCCAAACCTGTAGCTGCACCCAAACCTAAGGCGGCAGCCGGTGGTCAGGGTGTAAAAGCACCAATGCCCGGGACAATCCTGTCAATAAAAGTGAAAGAAGGAGACCGAGTATCAGCAGGAGATACCCTGCTCATATTAGAAGCCATGAAAATGGAGAACGAGATCAATGCACCGTGTGATGGCACTATCACAGCAGTGCACGTATCAGAAGGCGTATCAGTCAACACAGGAGACCCATTAATCAACATAGAATAACCATCATCCCCCAAAAGGAGAGGAGGCAAAAATTGGATGACCGAAAAAATCCTGTTATTCATAGAGACAATGGGTTTTAAGCATTTTACTCTCGGAAACATAATAATGATAGCAGTAGCCTGCACATTGATGTATCTGGCCATAGAAAAAAAATACGAGCCACTGCTGTTAGTGCCCATAGGGTTTGGCATGCTGCTGGCCAACCTGCCGCTGGCTGGCCTTATGGCAGAACCCGTGTATCAAATAGGTCAAGATGGCATACCCCATCTCAAACAGATAGGAGGTTTACTATACTATTTATACAAAGGTAACAAACTCGGCATATTTCCGCCCCTGATTTTCATGGGAGTAGGAGCCATGACAGATTTCGGTCCATTGATAGCCAACCCCAGGAGCATACTGCTGGGAGCGGCAGCCCAGTTTGGAATCTTTACCACCTTCATGGGAGCCATATATTTAGGTTATACATTTCCAGAAGCAGGTGCAATAGGCATCATAGGAGGAGCAGACGGGCCTACATCCATATTTTTAGCCACCCGCCTTGCCCCCCATCTTTTAGGTCCCATAGCGGTAGCCGCATACTCATACATGGCCCTTGTGCCAATAATCCAGCCGCCCATCATGAAACTATTAACAACCAAACAGGAACGCATGGTAGTAATGGAACAGCTGCGGCCCGTATCAAAAACAGAAAAAATAATCTTTCCCATAGCAGTAACAATCCTTGTAGTATTATTTTTACCGGCAGCAGCGCCCCTTATAGGGATGCTCATGCTGGGCAACCTGTTCAGGGAATGCGGAGTAGTTAACAGGTTATCCGACACAGCACAGAACGCTCTCATCAACATAATCACCATATTCCTGGGAGTAACAGTAGGAGCAACAGCCAGTGCCGAAGCCTTTCTCAACATGAAGACCATAGGCATATTCATTTTAGGTCTAGCAGCCTTTGCCGTAGGCACAGCGGCAGGAGTAATCTTTGGCAAGATCATGTATAAACTATCGGGAGGCAAAGTCAACCCTCTGATAGGGTCAGCGGGGGTATCTGCGGTGCCCATGGCAGCCAGGGTATCCCAGGTTGTGGGTCAGCAGGAAAACCCCGGCAACTTCCTGCTCATGCATGCCATGGGTCCCAATGTTGCAGGAGTTATCGGTTCTGCTGTAGCAGCAGGTGTGCTGCTGTCTATTCTGGGATAGAAAGTGGGGTGAAAACCTTTGGGAAAAAAAATAAAGATTACCGATACAATTTTACGGGATGCCCACCAATCATTGTTAGCAACTCGAATGACTACTGAAGAAATGCTTCCTGCAGCTGAGATGTTGGATCAGGTCGGATATCATTCTCTGGAAATGTGGGGAGGAGCAACTTTTGATTCCTGTCTGCGCTACCTGAATGAAGACCCATGGGAAAGGTTAAGGAAAATCAGAGCTAAAATTAAAAACACCAAACTTCAAATGCTTTTACGGGGCCAAAACCTGCTTGGTTACCGACATTATCCTGATGATGTTGTTGAATTGTTTGTTAAAAAAGCAATAGAAAACGGTATAGACATTATAAGGATATTTGATGCCCTTAATGATGTAAGAAACATGGAAAAGGCCATAGAAGTTACCAAGAAAGAAAACGCCCATGCCCAGGGCACCGTTGTTTATACAATCAGTCCCGTTCATAATACGGAACATTATATATCCACTGCAAAAAAATTAGAAGAACTTGGGTGTGACTCTATTTGTTTAAAGGATATGTCAGGAATCCTCACTCCGTATTATGCATATGAACTAATAAAAAAATTAAAGGAAACCGTGAAAATTCCAATACAATTACATTGTCATTATACGAGCGGTATGGCTGGTATGACATATCTAAAAGCTATTGAAGCGGGTGTAGATATTATCGATACAGCCATATCTTCTCTGGCTTTAGGAACTTCACAACCTGCTACTGAGACAATGGTAGCAGTATTGAAAGATACACAATACGATACAGGCCTTGACTTAAAACTTCTGGCAAAAATAGCAGATCATTTTAAGAAAGTAAGGCAAAAGCACAATCCCAGCAATTTGCTTATGGGTGTAGATGCAAATGTCATTAATTATCAAATTCCCGGTGGTATGTTGTCAAACCTGGCTGCTCAGTTAAAACAGCAAAATGCTTTGGATAAATTTGAAGAAGTGTTAAAAGAGGTGCCCAAGGTAAGGGAAGAATTAGGATGGCCTCCTCTTGTTACACCCATGAGTCAAATAGTAGGTACTCAGGCTGTTTTAAATGTTGTGTTAGGTGAACGTTACAAAATGATACCAAATGAAGTTAAGAATTATGTTAAGGGGTTGTATGGAAAACCAACGGTTCCAATAAAACCGGAGATGAAGAAAAAAATAATAGGAGATGAAAAGATCTTTGAAGGCAGACCGGCTGACCTGTTGGAACCTGAGCTGGAAAAACTTACAAAAGAAGTGGGCATGTTTGCTGAAAAGGAAGAAGATATATTATCCTATGCCCTTTTTCCACAGGTTGCAATGAAATTTTTACAGGAAAGGCAGGCTAAAAAGTATAAAATAGATTATAATCTCATAAACGGTGATACCGAGGAAACGAAAGTGTATCCCGTTTAAAGCATGCCCGTATGTTGTATTAAGGCCTCTCAAAATTGGGAGGTCTTTTTTATGTGATAAAAAGGGGTTTTTAATAATATATTTTTATAAGAAAAAAATAATAGATGGACGGCTGGTTGGAGGTGTGAACATGGGTGAAATGTATGAGATTATGATTTTAAAAAAGAAAATAGAAAAACTCCAAGAAAAAATTAACAGATTGCGAATCGCAAGAAGAGTACTGATGTACATAATAGAGGCTATAGAGAATGAAAAAAACGCAAAAATTAAGGCTTTAACTGAAGAAATATACAGGTTAAGAAAAAACAATAAACGCTATGCCAGATTATTGTTCAAAAAGAACACACAACAGTCATAATAATGTGTTTTGAGTTAAGAAACCTCCAGATAAGGGTAAAGGTCCTGTTATAAGCTGGTGCAGGAGGTTTGATTTTATATAAATTTTTTACCGTGATATAAGCAATATGCATTGATAACACTGAGGAGGAAGTTAATCCTTCTCATTTTGTTTTTAAAAAATTTATGTATGCGGAGGAAAAAATGATAAAAAGTTTTAGAATAATATTGATTGTTGTAGCAATTGTGTTAAGCGTATGCAATGTGGTTGTATCAGATTTTTTAATAAATAGAAATAAAATAATTAAAGGTGTCTATTTCTATGATTTTCACCTTGGAGGAAAAACCAGAGAACAATGCAAAGTTTTTTTAAAACAAAAAACAGAAAGCTTGCTGCAAAAACCTGTATGTTTAATTATAAATAATAATGAAAAAATAACCTTGTTTCCCCGGAACATTGATATCCATCTAGATATAAACAAAATAACTAGTGATGCCTATTTGGTCGGCAGAGGGAAAAATAAAATAGAAAACATTATCCTGCGGTACAAAATTTTGAGACAGAAAAGGTATTTAGATGTGATTGAATATGTTAAATACAATAAAAAGAAATTAAAACAATTAATGGAATTTTTAAATAACAAGATATCTACAGCTCCACGGAATGCAGATTTTAAGATAGAAAACGGCAATGTTGTTATAGTGCCTTCAATGGAAGGTCAAAAACTGGATGAAAACAAATTTCAAGTATTATTTAATAAAACCCTTTTTAAAGAGAATAATAGAAAATTCATTATACCTGTTGAAAAAATAAAGCCTGCACTTCCGACGGAAACTGCTAAAGCGATGCAAATTGAAAAAAGAATTTCGAGTTTTTCTACCGCTTTTGATCCTGACAAACCGGAAAGGGTGAATAACATAATTATTGGCGTAGAAAAATTAAACAAGTTGATAATAGCTCCCGGTGAAGTGTTCTCATTTAATGAAATGCTCGGGCCGAGAAGTTATGAGATGGGTTATCAAAAAGCTCCCGCATATATAAATAAAGAGGTAAAAATGGAAGTTGGCGGAGGAATCTGCCAGGTATCATCTACCCTCTATAACCTTGTTTTGAAGACAGATTTAAAAGTAATTGAAAGAACGCCCCATTCAAGACCAGTGGACTACGTGGTTTTGGGTTTGGATGCAACAGTTTATTATGACGAAATAGATTTTAAATTTAAAAACAATACAAACCATTACTTATTACTGCATGCACAAATTATTGAAGGACAAAAAATTTTAATGGAGTTTTACGGATCAAAAGATATGAACATTCCCGAAATAAGGATTGTTTCTCAAATAGTTGAAAAAATCCCTCCAGGCATTAAGATAAAAAGAAAAGGAGATGTGGAACAAGGGGAAATATACATAGAAAAAGGCAAACCGGGTTACAGAGTCCGTGTTTGGAAAATTATAGAAAACAAAAGGGAGGTAGAAAAAGAGTTTTTGCATGAAGATGTTTATCATCCAGTGGAGACCATTGTCTATGTTCCCTCGGCAAAAGGGAACAAATGATTTCAAATAAAAAATTTTTGTGCTATAATAAGGTTGACATTCACTGAAAGGAATGGTATTCTTGGTTCTCACTGTTAAAGATGTTAAAACAGCATTTGATGGAGTTGTTATTGAAAAAGGTAAACCTGAAATAGAACTTTTTTTTATCATACGTGAAAAAATAAGACAAAAAGAAGTGGTACTTGATAAAAAGAATATTACGCCCAAAAAGAAAAAAGAAATCATCGAACTGTTCGAGAAAAACATTACTATCGAGCTTATAAGAGAAAAAGTCCAAAAATGTAAAAAATGTGAATTATATAGGGCTGAATGTCATACCCAAAAAGTCCCTGGATGTGGATCACCATACACACCTTTAATGTTGATAGGGGAAGGACCGGGTTTTGAAGAGGACAAACAGGGTAAACCCTTTGTAGGAAGAGCTGGCAAGCTTTTGGATAGATTGCTTGAGAAACTGAAAATTTGCAGAGAAAAGATCTACATAACAAATGTTGTAAAATGCAGGCCTCCGAGAAACAGAAATCCTTTGCCTAAGGAAGTGAAAGCATGTTCCGAACTCCTTGAAATGGAAATTTCTATAGTAAATCCCAGAGTTATAATACTTTTAGGTTCAATTGCTTTGCAGTATTTTGGTAAAAAAAGCATAACCAGAGAAAGAGGAAAATGGTTTGTTTATCGGGATAACATCTGGGTTTTACCCACTTATCACCCGGCATTTTTGCTAAGAAAAACGGGAGAGGCTCTCAAAAAATCTAAATGGCAGGTATGGAACGACTTTAATTTAGCCCTTAAGCGATTAGAAGAATTAAAAGTTATAGATAGTATTGTGAGGTGATGGCAGTGAAGTACCACATAATTACATGGGGCTGTCAGATGAATGAGCACGATTCAGAAAAAATAGCCGGTATGCTTGAGAAGATGGGTCATACACCGACAAAAAGCTATGAAGAGGCAGATATCATTGTTTTTAATACGTGTTGTGTTAGGGAAAACGCTGAATTAAAAGTTTTTAGCAGCATTGGAAACCTCAAAAGGCTTAAAAACAAAAACCCCAATTTGGTAATAGCAGTTTGTGGATGTATGGTTCAACAAAAACATGTTGCACACAAAATTCATGAGAGGTTTCCTTTTGTGGATATTGTTTTAGGAACTCACAACACTCATAGATTCCCTGAAATACTGGAGTGTGTGGTATCTCAGGATCAGCGGGTAATCGAAATATGGGATGAAAGCAAAGACATAGTAGAAAACATTCCTGCCAAACGCGATAGCAATATCAAAGCGTGGGTAACTATATCTTTCGGGTGCAACAATTTCTGTAGCTATTGTATAGTTCCATATGTCAGAGGTAGGGAAAGAAGTAGAAAACCTCAGGATATTATAAAGGAAGTAAAAAAGCTTGCAGAAGAGGGTTTTAAAGAAGTAACCCTTTTGGGTCAAAATGTTAATTCATACGGTAAGGATTTATCTGAAGAAGTAAGGTTTTCGGATTTGTTGTATAAAGTAAATGAAATTCCAGGAATTGAAAGAATAAGATTTATGACCTCCCATCCGAAGGATTTGTCTGATGATTTGATAAAAGCCATCAAAGAGTGCAAAAAGATATGTGAGCACATCCATTTACCCGTCCAATCCGGCAGCACATCTATCCTCAAAAAAATGAATAGAAACTATACAAAAGAACATTATCTTGGTTTGACCGAAAAAATATACCGGGAAATTCCCGGTGTTAGTATCACGACGGATATAATAGTGGGTTTTCCGGGCGAAACTGAAGAAGATTTTGAAGATACGCTAGATGTTGTCGAAAGAATTAGATTTGATTCAGCATTTACTTTCATGTATTCAAAAAGAAAGGGAACACCTGCAGCAAAAATGGAAAATCAAGTTCCTGATGAAGTAAAAAAAGAGCGGTTGCAGCGTTTGATGGATTTGCAGAATAGAATCAGCAAAGAAAAAAACATGAAATTAAAGGACAAAACCATTGAAGTTCTGGTAGAGGGATATGATTCCAAAAAGAACCTTTTGGTAGGGAGAACGAGGACAAACAAATTGGTCTATTTTGAAGGAGAACCCAAAAGATTATCAGGAAAGCTGGTAAAAGTAAAAATTACTACTCCTAAGACATGGACCCTTGAAGGTGTTTTGGTAGCTCAATAGTTTTAATGTATAGATTTTTGGGGGAGGACAAGCTTTGATGAGCAATACACCTATGATGAAACAGTATCTAAACATAAAAAATCAATATAAGGATTCCATCCTCTTTTTTCGTATGGGTGATTTTTATGAAATGTTTTATGAAGATGCTAAAATTGCAGCGAGGGAACTGGAAATTGCTTTAACTACTAGAGATTCGAAAAACAATATACCCATGGCAGGAGTTCCCCATAATACTGCAGAGAACTATATAGCTCGCCTGATAAAGAAAGGATACAAAGTTGCTGTATGTGAACAGGTTGAGGATCCCAAAACAGCAAAGGGCATAGTAAAAAGGGAAGTGACGAAGGTTATCACACCCGGTACCATCATTCAATCACAGATGTTAGATGCAAAGGAAAATAATAACTTGATTTCCATTTATTGTAATAAAACAAAATTTGGTATAGCATGTATAGATATTTCTACTGGAGATTTCAAAGTTACTGAGATTGAAACGGATGACACATACAGCAGCTTTATAGATGAAATGGCAAGATTGAATCCTGCTGAGTGCATAGTAAATCCTAGGTTTCTACAAAACAGGGAACTTTTAAAGAGGGTTAAATCGATCTTAAACATAAAGATTAATGAATTTGAGCAACATTATTTTGAATTTGATAGTGCTTATAATAAATTGTTAGCTCAATTCAAAACCACGTCTTTAGAAGGTTTTGGTTGTGAAAAAATGAAATATGCCATAAGGGCTGCTGGAGCTGCTGTGGAGTATTTAGAACGAACTCAAAAAATGAGCTTGGATAATCTGAACAACATTCAAACTATTCAGCCAAAAGGTTTTATGCTGCTTGATTTTTGGACAAGAAGGAATTTGGAACTAACGAAAACTCTAAGGGAAGGAGAGAAAAAAGGTAGTCTTTTATGGATCTTAGATAATACTCAAACAGCAATGGGAGCAAGACTGCTTAGAGAGTGGATAGAAAGGCCTCTTATAGATTCCCAAACAATCAATAAGAGGCTTGATGCGGTGCAGGATTTAAAGAATAATGCTTTAATGAGGGAAGAGCTAAAAGAACAACTGAAAGACATATATGACTTAGAACGGCTCATGGGAAAAATCACATATGGAAACGCCAACTGTAGAGATCTGATTGCTCTCAAACACTCTTTCAAAAGGCTTCCTAAAATCAAAGAAATTTTATCAACAGCCATGTCAATCAGGTTAATAGAATTACGCAATCAAATAGATGAGTTAAAGGATGTCACTGATCTAATTCAGGAATCAATAGTGGAAAACCCACCAGCCACAGTAAAGGAAGGCGGTATAATCAAAAAAGGGTATAAAAAGGAAATTGATGAATTAAGGGTTGCTGCCAAAGAAGGTAAAAAGTGGATAGCTGATCTTGAGAAAAAGGAAAGGGAAAGAACAGGTATAAAATCTCTAAAAGTAGGATTCAACAAAGTGTTTGGATATTATATTGAAGTAACAAAAACCAATATTAAAAACGTTCCTGATGATTATATACGCAAACAAACCCTGGTGAATTCTGAAAGATACATAACCCCTGACTTGAAAGAGTATGAATCAAAGATATTGGGAGCAGAAGAAAAACTCAAAGAAATGGAGTATACCGTTTTTAAAGAAATTAGAGATACCGTATCAAAAGAGATATCTAGGATTCAAAAGACGGCAAAACGCATTGCAGAGCTTGATGTGTATTTATCCTTTTCAATCACAGCATTAAAAAACAATTACGTAAGACCAAGAGTTGATAATGAGGACAGGATTGAATTGAGAGATTCGAGGCATCCGGTTGTTGAGAAAATGAACGATCAGCTGTTTATCCCCAATGACGTATACCTGGATTGTGGGGAAAACCAAATGGCTATTATTACCGGCCCTAACATGGCGGGCAAAAGCACGTATATGAGGCAGGTGGCTTTAAATGTAATAATGGCACAAATAGGTTCCTTTGTTGCCTGCAAAACGGCAAAGATAGGAGTAGTTGATAGGATATTTACAAGAGTGGGGGCTTCTGATGACCTGGTTTCCGGCCAAAGCACTTTCATGGTTGAGATGAATGAGGTGGCAAACATCTTAAACAATGCAACAGACAAAAGTCTGTTGATTTTAGATGAGATTGGTCGCGGTACCAGCACTTACGATGGGTTGAGCATAGCATGGGCTGTTATCGAATATATTCATGAGCACATAAGGGCAAAAACACTGTTTGCTACTCATTTCCACGAATTAACCGAACTTGAAGGGAAACTGGATGGTGTGAAAAACTATAGAATCACAATAAAAGAAAAGGGTGAAGATATAATTTTTTTAAGAAAAATTGTAAAAGGCGGTGCTGATAAAAGCTATGGTATTCATGTTGCGAGATTAGCAGGTATACCTATTGAAGTAATTAAGAAAGCCCAAAAGAGATTGAAAGAATTGGAAGATAATGACCCTAACAATAGTCTTTTAAAGAAATCAGAAGAAACAACTCGAAAAGATGAAGTGCATACCAGCAATCTGGGTTTTAAACAAGGTCAGCTTAACCTAAATGTGATTAGGGAACAAAACATAATAAAAGAGATTAGGGATATTGATATTAATACTATGACACCCATAGAAGCAATTAACTTTCTTTTTAACATCAAGAAAAAACTGGAAGATTTTTGACTGGGGAGAGGAGATGCCCTTGGGAGGAAAGATAAAAATATTGGATTTAAACACGGTAAACAAAATTGCTGCTGGAGAAGTGGTTGAAAATCCTGCCTCTGTTGTAAAAGAATTAATAGAAAACTCAATCGATGCGAAAGCGAAGAGAATTGTTGTAGACATTAGAGAAGGCGGAAAAAAAATGATTAAAGTAACAGATGATGGTATAGGTATGGATAAAGATGATGCTGTTTTGGCTTTTAAAAGACATGCGACGAGCAAAATATCTAAATCGGAAGATTTGTTTAAAATTTACACCCTGGGATTTAGAGGAGAAGCTTTACCCTCTATAGCTGCTGTTGCATGGGTAAAAATGTTAACAAAAGCAGCACATATGGAAGCAGGTACGTGCATAACATTAAAAGGCGGAGAAATAGAAGAGGTGAAAGATGTAGGCATCCCTAATGGTACAACTGTAGAAGTAAAACACCTGTTTTACAATGTTCCTGCCAGAAAAAAATATTTAAAAACTACAGCCTGGGAAACTGCAGCTATCAGTAATATAGTAACCAGATATGCCCTTGCCCATCCTGATATTGCTTTCATTTTTAGGAACAATAATAGAACAGTTTTTACCAGTATGGGAAGTGGAGATTTGTTCGATGTTATTGTGAATGTTTTTGGAAAAAATGCAGCCAAAAACATGATTTCTGTGGATTTTAGAAACGAAATGTGGAAAGTTTATGGATACATATCAAAACCGGAAGAAAGCAGAAAGAACAGGAAATATCAGTGTATTGTTGTAAACGGCCGTGTAATAAAAAACACAGAAGTGTCAAAAGCTATAGAAAGAGGTTATGAGAAACTACTTCCAAAAGCAAGATATCCCATTTTTGTATTACACATGGATTTGCCGCCTGATAGGCTTGATGTAAATATTCACCCTTCAAAAACGGAAATTAAATTTGATAGTGAATTAGAGTTTTTGGAGTTCCTATCAAACAGTGTATCAGGGAGATTGAGAAACAATAATATATTACCAAAGATAGATAAAGACGTCTTTAGGTTTTACGCTAAAAAAACCAATGGTGGGGAAAATGATAAAACAGAGGGTAATACTGAAAAAACTGGGTTCCACAACATAGAGTTAAATTTCGATTCAAACAAGAAAAACAATGATGAAGCCGGCACATCTGATAGTTATAAACAAACTTTTTCAAGTGTTAGTGATGGAGATCTAACTAGAGAATATATTAACCCCAACAAGGTCTTTGAAAATCAAACACAGTATAATGATAAAGGAGTTGAAACCCTGCCTTTGATGCATCCAATTGGTCAGGTATTTAACACATACATAATTGCGCAAAGTAATGAGGATTTGTATATAATAGACCAACATGCAGCCCATGAAAGAATATTTTATGAAAAATTTAAAAAGGAGTTCCTTGAAGGTAATAAGGGATACAGTCAGCAGATAATAGATCCCATTGTTGTTGAATTAAACGAAGAGGAAAAGGTGGTAATAGAAGAAAATACCCAATATTTCAAATCCCTGGGATTCGATTTTGAACCGTTTGGTGACAAATCATATATAATAAGGGGAATTCCAGCGGCTTTTAAAGGTAATGTTAACCACAATACGCTTTTAGAAATTATCAATGATATAATGGAATTTGGCAAAAACGTTTCTCAGGAAGAAAAGCTATTAATCATTATGTCGTGCAGAGCTGCTATAAAAGCGGGGGATGAGTTGCATATTTCAGAAATGAAAAAATTATTAAGTGATTTGCGGTGTACCAAAAATCCATACACATGTCCTCATGGTCGACCTAGCATTATAAAGATGAACAGATATGATCTTGAAAAGAAATTTCTCAGAAGGGGTTGAAGTGGAGGGTTAAGCTTAAATGGAAAAAAAAATTCCGCTGTTAGTGGTTGCTGGACCGACTGCTACAGGTAAAACGAAGACGGCAGTGGAGCTGGCAAGAGAATTTGATGGTGAAGTTGTATCAGCTGATTCAATGCAAATATACAGGTACATGGATATAGGAACGGCAAAACCTACTGAAAAAGAAAAAAAAGGTATTCCTCATTACATGATAGATGTCGTTGAACCGGATGAAGAATACAGCGTATCTGATTACCAGAACGATACCCAAAAGGTTATACAACAGATCTATAATAGAAGAAAACTACCTATTCTTGCTGGAGGAACAGGCCTTTATATAAAAGCAGTGGTCGATGATTATTATTTTTCAGAAGCGACCATTGACTGGAATTTTCGAAAAAAAATGAAGGAAATAGCAAAAGAGTATGGGAACGATTTTCTATACAGCAAATTGAGAGAAGTGGATCCCTTTTCGGCTAAACGCATTCATCCCAATGATGTAAAACGAATCATAAGAGCATTAGAAGTCTATCATCAAACAGGAAAACCTATATCCTATTATGAAGAAAAAACCAGGGAAACCAAATCACCTTATAATGTTTTGATTATAGGGTTAACAATGCCTAGAGAAATTCTGTATAAAAAAATTGATAAAAGAGTAGATAAAATGATTGAAAGAGGTTTAGTTGAGGAAGTTAAGATGCTACTGGAAATGGGGTATAATGAAAATTTAAATTCTATGAAAGGTCTGGGTTACAAACAGATCATCAAACATCTTAAAGGAGAATATTCACTGGAAGAAGCCGTTAGACTTATTAAAAGGGATACTCGCAGATTCGCCAAACGTCAATTCACATGGTTTAGAAGGGATAACAGGATTAAGTGGATTAATCCTTTAAAAAACGACCCTGTGAAAATAGCAAAGGAAAAAATTAAAAGTTTACTGCAGGAAATACAGCACTTTACTAGAATAAGTATTTAAAATATATTTTTTTGGGGGGAATATGGGTAATGAGTAAACAACAAATCAATCTACAGGATAGTTTTTTAAACCAGATTAGGAAAGAAAATATTCCCGTTACGATATATCTGGTAAACGGGTTTCAGTTGAAAGGAGTGGTTAAAGGTTTCGATAATTTCACAATAATTCTGGATGTAGAAGGAAAACAACAAATGATTTACAAACATGCTGTATCAACGATAGCCCCTTCAAAAAATATTAGTTTTAACTTCTATGAAAAAAAACAAACCACAGAAGAAACTAAAGCCAGTCGATAATTCATGACTGGCTTATTTGGTATCATATAAAACAGAGGATTTTCGCATGTGTGCGGCGAATATATAAATACAAACAACCCAAAAACTTCATGTAAAGGAAACCCTATGCCATAAATACTATAATTCCTGCAGGTGGTGCTTGTGTTAAGGTTAAAAGATGGTCAGATGACAATATAGGAACAAATCCTGCCAAAGTAACTCTTGAAGCTACCTATTTATCGAAGCTTTTCAGTTCATAATTGAGCTTTTGAAGAATTGTTTTAAGGAATATTTGACACTGCCTGGACGTAAGGTTCAGGAATTACTTAGTTATTTTATTTTCAATTCATTGTCATTTTTAGAGGTCCAGCTTCGATTTTCGTGCTGCGAAAGTTTAGTAAATAAGGAATTAAAGAAGGGATTCATATGCCTAGCAGAGTTTCTGTTTTTCAAAAAAAGATAAGCTGCCCCTTGATTTCTCCTAAGGTCTTGCTGCGCTCGCAATATAACAGCTGGGCAGAAGAATTAATTGCCAACAAGCTTGTAGTGTTAACTGCCCCGGCGGGTTATGGCAAGACAACTTTTCTTACCTGTGCCGTTAAATACCTGCTGGGGGAAAATTCTACTCTTGATGATAGTCGCTCTGCTCTAGACCTCCCGCAGTGCCATATAGCTTGGTATTCCCTGAACGAAAAAGACCGCCTGACTTCTGTTTTTTTTACTCACCTGGTGGAAAGCTTGCGCCGGGCTGTGCCCGGTTTTGGTCGGCAGACGCAAAGAACCCTCTACAGTGTTACCGATGTTACACGCGAATATAATTTAATTGCCGGCCAGCTCTGTGAGGAACTCTGGCAATGGGAGGGCCAGAGCGAGAAAAAGCATGTGATAATTGTTTTTGATGATTATCACCTGGGCGAAAAGGCGAGGGAGATTAAGGAGATTTTGGAGCAGATGTTGATAGAAAGCCCTCCTTTTGTTCATTTCTGCCTGTCAGGACGTACAAGGCCGCAGCTTCCGCTTCAGAGCTTGGGGCTTAAATACCCAGTTAAGGAAATAGGCGTAGCGGAGTTGAGTTTCACCCCGGCGGAAATTAAAACCCTGTTCGAAAAAAAGTTCAACCTGAATATCTCCGATTGCCATGTTAAAGAAGTTGCAAAGCAAACCGAAGGCTGGCCAGCTGGTGTCGTTCTCACTGCACAGGTGCTGCAGGGCCGGCCCTCAGAACAATATAACAGTATTTTAACCTCTGCAGTGATACATAAAGAAAAGATATTTGAGTATTTCGCGGAAGAAGTTCTGCATCAACAACCACCTTCTATTCAGGAATTCCTTCCTGAAGCGGCCCTGTTAAAAAACCTTACTCCTAAAGCATGTGAAGCAATTTTGGGATTGAAGAACGCCGGTGAAAAAATAAAGAAGATTTATGCCTCCGGCTTGTTCCTGATAGCGGTGGAAGAAGGGGAAGGCAGCGTATACCGCTTTCACCGTTTATTTGCTGGTTATTTAAGAAAAATTTTAAACCAAACAAAAGGTGCGGATTATATTAAAAAAATTCACTTAAAAGCCGCCCGGTATTATGAAAAAGAAGGCCATTTGGATACAGCTCTTGACCACCTGTGGGCTGCGGGAGATACTATGGGGGCAGTTGCGTTTATTAAGCGGTATGCACAGGAGCTGCTTGACCGGGGCTATATAGACCAGGTTCGCTACTGGCTGGAACGGGTTCCCGGAGATTTGCAGGATGACCCTTACTTTTTTTACTTGAAGGGCTTTATTCACCAGCACAGTGATCACCCTTTCGCGCTCTCTTGTTTTGAGAAGGCAAGCAGGGCTTTTGCAGAGCAGGGAAAGACGCATCTGCTGGTTCGTAGCTTAATTTACATGACCACAATTTACAGCTTGCAAAACCGTGTTGATAAGGTAACGGAAACGGTTTCCCGGATACCTCTCGTCTCGGCGCTAACGCGGGATTCCTGGTCCCGGGGTGTGCTGGTGGTTTCTGCCCTGTGCCAGTCCGCCTGGAATGACAACCTGCGCCGCGCCCAGTGGTTGATTAAGCTGGCCCAGCGTTTTAACCTGGAGCCGGATTGGCGGTGGGCCATGCTTGCCTATTCCTGCATGGTTTACTACCGACTTGGCGAGTTGGATCTTGCCCGCCGCTATATTACGGAAGCCCTGTCAATGCCTGTTGTCTACAACAATGACGTATGGCGTGGGATGGCTCTTATTCTTTATCATGTCGTCCTTTACTCGCAGGATGACGAGGCGGAAGGCAGCAGGGTTCGGGAAGAGCTCTGGGAGATCGGGGAGAAATACAACTCCTTCTATTATATGGCTTATGCAGAGCGTGCCCGGGCTTTTCCTTATCTTCACAAAGGACAGTGGGAAAAAGCCGAAGAGCTGTTCCGCTCATCCCTTTACTTTTTTAGCCGCGCTGGCAATGAGGCGATGGCGTTGATAACCAAATTAGACCTTGCTTTATTGGCCTCCTACCGGGGGAAGGCTGCCCAGGTCTTGGAAGATGCCCGGAATGCCTTTCGGGAACTGTGCTCCCTGCACTGCGGCCAGGGCCTGTTGGAATTGGGACAATCTTTATTGGGGGTAGTAGCCCGGGAGGCTGGCGAGTTGAAATTAGCCGAGGATATGCTGCTCGCCTCGGCGATGACAAGCAAAAGAAAGGGAGCAAAGCAAATTTTGGCCGGGACCTATATGCATTTATCCCGCCTTTACCACCAGCGAGGCCAGACAAAAAAGGGGGACAGCTACCTCCGGCAGGCCCTGCATTTGGCTGAGGCCAATCGCTACGTGATTTTTTGGGATTGGCACCGCCCGACAATTCTCCAGCAGTGCCTCTATGCTGTGCAAAAAAATATATGCCCGGAATATGCGAACCACCTGCTGCAATACTGGTTTAAAGAAGAACAAAAGGAGGCAGCCAAAGGGAAGCAGATAAAGCTGGCGTCTAAAGATATACCAGTAAAAGTATACTGTTTTGGCAACTTTGAAGTGGTAGTAGGGGGTAAGCCTATCCCCGTTCATGCCTGGAAAACGCGAAAAGTTCAGGGACTGTTCAAGTACTTGATTCTGCAGAGGGGCAGGCGTGTACCCCGCGAGCAACTGATGGAAATATTCTGGCTGGAGGCGAGCCCGCAGGCAGCTTCCGCCTCTTTGCGGGTTTCTCTTAGCAGGCTGCGAAATGCTTTGGATTTTTTTAAGCAAGAGGGAATGGGTGCTTCTTTTTTGCTCGGTGAAGGAAAAGGCTACCTGTGGTTCAGGGGTGAGAAAGCTGCTTTTGTGGATATTTTTCGCTTTGAGGATTATGTAAAAGAAGGAAACAAACAGCTTTCCCTGGGCAATATTGAACAGGGCAGAGAACTGCTGGAAAAGGCACGGGGCCTGTTCCGGGGGCAGTTGCTCACGGATGATTTGTATGCTGAATGGGCAATTTCAGAACGGGAGAGATTTGATATTCTTTATATGGACCTTCTCCTGTGCCTGGGGGAGATATACAGCCAGTCCCTTCCTGGGGGAGCCGGGCTGCTTCGCAAAGCCGTTGAGTGCTTTGAGCAGGCCCTTGCTTTAAATCCTTACCGGGAGGATATCTACCTCAAGCTGATGAAGACCTACCTGGCCGCCGGAGAAAAAGCTGAAGCAATGCGTATTTATCAAAAATGCTCGACCATACTCAAAAAAGAATTCGACTTGCAGCCAGGAAAAGAACTGCAACTGCTTGTAAAAAAGATTAAAGAGGGGAGTAAGGGCGCGGAGAATATAAAGTAATTTTTTAAACATTTTTATTTATTAAACAAATGTTACATTTATGTTACGCCTGTGTTGCGTCTGTTTGTTATACTACTGCCTTGAAAAAGGCAGTTTTTTATTTTTCTGGAGGCTTAAAAAATGAAAAAAAGAAATGTCCGGGTATTTTCGGTTTTGCTCAGGTTCTGGTTTAACAAGGAAAAGAATTGCTGGCATGGAGAAATGAAGGAGATTGCCAGTAATAAAGCAACTCGTTTTAAAGGGTTGACCGAGCTTGTAGATCTTCTGAAAAGCCTCCTGGAGGTTAAAAAGTAACTGCCCTTTATTTTAAAAATGAAAGGCTGCGAAATGGAAGAAAATCTTTCAGCTAAAAAGTTGTGCCTCAAGCTTTAGAACGATTTCATAGGAAAATGGATTTTTTGCAGCAGTGCTTGAAGCCGCTTGATAAAGGATTTTGGGCTTTCTGAAAAAACTCAAAAGATGTTAAGGGGGTGATAAAAAAGTTTGCTTCGAAAACACGAAATCAAAAAGCTCAAAAAACAAGACAGGAAGTGAGGTGAAGGATGTATATGAGCAGCAAGTGGAAGCAGAGAAAAGCATTAAGCGGTTTGATGATTTTGATTGTTCTTGTGAGCAGCTTTGTGGCAGTTGATGTAGTTGATGCTCAAAAAGAAGCACAATTCAGCGATGTAAAGGGACACTGGGCTGAAGAACATATAAGCAAATGGTTGAGCAAGGAATTGATAACAGGGTATCAGGATGAAAGCTTCAAACCTGACAGGAACATCACAAGAGCTGAATTCATGGCGCTTGTAAACAGAGCAATGGGATTGAAGCAGAAGGTGGCTGTTGAATTTTCTGATGTTTCTCCTCATGATTGGTTTGCAGGAGAAATTGCTAAAGCCGTAATGGAAGGATACATATCAGGTTATGGAGATGGAAGCATAAGGCCGCAGGAGAAAATAAGCCGACAGGAAGCAGCAATAATCATATATCGACTGCTGAAACTGAGAAATATAGAAGCTGAAAGCAGTATTAACAGTTTTAATGATGTGTCCAGCATACCGGCATGGAGCAAAAAAGAGATCAATGCGGTGGTATCACAGGGATACATGGAGGGATATGCTGATTTGACCTTCAGGCCTTTAAAACCTGTTACAAGAGCAGAAGCTGTGACGATTTTGGATAGAGCCTTTGGAGAATTGATAAACACAGCAGGCAGCTTTGGCCCTGAGAAAGGGGATCTCATAATTGACGGCAATGTAACCATAAGTTCAAAGGATGTTACACTGCAGAATGTGATTATCAAGGGAGACCTGCTGCTGACAGCAGGGATAGGTGATGGGAATGTAGAGATTGATGGAGTGACTGTTGAAGGCAGGACGATTATAAAAGGCGGAGGCGAAAACAGCATTGTATTTAAGAACACTACCTTGAAAGATGTGATTGTTGATAAAGCAGACGGCAGGATAAGGATAATAGTCGAAGGCAGGACCGTGGTAGAATGCCTGGTAATGGAATCCGGTGCTCGATTAGAAGAGAAGGAACTTGAAGGTGCTGGATTTAAAGATGTGGAAGTGATGGTATTAAAGCCCGGAGAGGCTGTTGAACTTGATGGAGATTTTGAGAGTGTCAAGATAAAGTCAGAAGCAGCACTCAAAATAACAACCGATTCGAGGATTGGTGAGCTTAAAGTAGAAAAAGAAGCTGAAGGGACAAACATAGAGGTTGAAAAAGAATCAGTAATAGAAGCCTTGGTTTTAAACTGCGCTGCTGTTGTCAGCGGAGATGGTAGGATAGAAGTGGCAAACATCAATGCCGAAGGAGTCAGCATAGAAAAGATGCCTGAAAGGCTGGAACTGGCCAAAGGCGTAACTGTCAGTGTCGAGGGAGAAGAGATAGAAAAATCTACAGCGATTTATCCAAAGACCACTGGTTCTGACAGGGATGAAAGGGATGTGCGTGACAGTGTTGCTATAGCGGGATTGACTGATGTCGAACTCGAACCTGATGAAAGCATAGAAATAACAGTTGTCACCACACCTCAAGACGCAGTTATTACTGCAAGTTCCAGTGATGAAACAATTGCCACGGTTGATGTAAGTGGCAAATCACTCTCCATCACCGCAGACAAATTCAACACAGGTAGAGCTACCATTACTGTGACTGCTAGCAGGAGCGGATACAACACCTCCAGTGAATCTTTTGATGTGATGGTTGCAGATTTTGGAGCACCAGAAGGAATAGATGTGCCGGTATCTTTTGAAATGAGGGCTGAATCGGGCAGCTTGATAATAACTTTTGACAGCTTTATGACAAGATCCGGCGAAGAAATGCCATTTACCTGGGAAAACCTTAACCTTTTTGGATTAAACCATTCACAGTCTGCAATATACCTAATGACTCCGGATGGTGAAAACTATTCTTGTGCCACTATAGCTCAACTTGTTTACCTCTCGGAGATAGCAGAAGAAGGAGGATTAGTGCTGACTTTCAGTGACGATGATTTAATGGATATGGCAAGCGGTGCAGGGATTGTGTTGGAAAATGGCAGCACAATGTTTGAGGGGTTTGATCCACTGCTGCATACGGAAGTGTATGCGCTGATGACAGGAACTGTTTCTGATACAGTATATGGTGAAGTGTATAATGGAGCGAACTGGAGTATGGGCAGAGTGGTTGAAATGCCGCAAGAAGTAACATTGTTAACCGATGCTGTTAAAGCTGTTAATGATCTGTTTGTGGGAGGCATAATGGATGGTGAACCTGAAGGATTAAATGAAAACGTGGATCAAGCTGCAATTGATGCAGCACAGGCGAAGGTTCAGCTGATTCAAGATGGAGAGGTAAAGAATCTGTTAATACAGGCTGTTGATTTTGCTGAGAAGTTGTTGACTGGTGAGCTGGGTGATGAGCCGGGCATGGCAGATGGTGGTGGCGGCACACCTCCTGTAGCACTCGAAATACCACTTGTAGAGTTGACTCTGAGCGAAGGAGAAGAAGGTTACACGGTTTTCTGGGCCGACCAACTTGCAACAGGTGGTCAGTATCTTTTGATTAAGAGTGCTGTTTCCGCAGACCCGAGTGTTGTTAGCGTAGAGATATTGGAAAACGAGAGTCTGTTAGGAGTCTATTCAGCAGGCGTGGGAACAACAACAGTTACAGCGGCGGTTTACAATGAATACGGTGGGGTGGATGTCTCCTTTGACGTGAGTGTAATCCTCCCTGTTGCCACTGGAAACATCAGTGGAACGGTGCATGGTGCGGGTCAGTCAGGTCAGTACCCCATAGAGGGGGCAACAGTAAACGTCATAGTAAATGGAGAAAATTATCAAGCATCAACTGGGAGTGATGGAAGCTACGTTATACAGGACGTGCCGGCAGGATCGGATTACACGGTTACGGCAACAGCTCCAGGTCATCAGGCAGGAGTAATTTCGGGAGTAGGTGTTTCACAGGGTCAGACAACTCCAGATATCAACTTCGTGTTGGCGGCTAGTCAATAGCTTAGCACACTGCAATTTAGTATAAAGTCCTCTATCCTTTTAATCTTACCCAGCCTTTCCAAAATTGCATCAGTATCCCTTATGGTGTCAAGGGCAAAAACTAACATCTGCTTTGCACCCTTGATACCAGTGCTACAGCCTGCATCAGAAAAACTAACCATCTAATAGACTTCAGCAAAATCAGTAAATTCATTACGCTTATAGCATTCATCATTTAGCATTCATCATTAGTTTTTGATTCACCACTCAAATAATTTTGAGTGGTTTTATTTTTTATGCTGTGTGCAATACTACTCTTAAGAAAAAAGGTAGTGACACTAAAGAAATAAATAAGGGAGGAAGTCAGATGAAAGTTGAAACTCAGCCCAAACCTGATGTTATTAAAGGTAATGAAAATTATAGCCGGCTGGACAAACTCATTGAAGAATACAAAGAAAAAGAAGGCAGTTTGATAACTGTTTTACACCAGGCTCAAAAAATTTTCGGCCATTTACCTCGAGAAGTTCAGATATATATTGCGGAAAAAATGGGAATCCCCTTCCCGGAAGTGTATGGTGTTGTAAGTTTTTATTCCCTGTTTTCAATGAAACCTCGAGGCAAATACACAATTGAAGTATGTATGGGTACGGCCTGTTATGTAAAGGGTGCCCAACATATTTTAGAACAATTAAAAAAGGAATTAAATGTACAGCCGGGTGAGATTACCCCGGATAGAAGATTCACCATAGAAACAACCCGCTGCAAGGGAGCATGCAGTCTGGCTCCCATTATTGCAATCGGAAAAGACATTTACAGCAAGGTAAAACCCGAGATGACCAAGGATATCCTGAACAACTACGAATAAAAAGGAGGTCGTAGTTTGAATCAGCAGAAAAAACTTCTAATATGCTCTGGTGCATCCTGTATTTCTTCGGGAGCGAATAAAATCAAGGCTGTATTGGAAGAACAAATAGCCAGACACAACCTTACTTCGAAATTTGAAATTGTTGAAACAGGGTGTATGGGCAGCTGTGACCTGGGCCCCCTGATGGTGGTATCTCCCGAGGGTATTTTTTATCATAGCTTAAAACCCCGGGATATAAAGGATATTGCAGAGAAACACTTTGTTAACGGGCAGATAGTCGAAGGCCTGTTGTACAAAGACCCAGTTACAGGAAAGCAAATCCCTAAAATAGATGATATCCCTTTCTTTCAAAAGCAAACAAAAATCGCTTTAAGGAACTGTGGCAGGATTCATCCCATCAATATCAATGATTACCTGGCAGTTAAAGGGTACCAAGCTCTTCAAAAAGTATTACATGAAATGGCTCCTGAAGAGGTCATTCATGAAATCAAGATTTCAGGCCTTAGAGGAAGAGGTGGAGGAGGGTTTCCAACAGGCATCAAGTGGGAAATTACCAGAAAATCCGAACTCAAATTGGAAGATCAAACAAAATATGTGATATGCAATGCCGATGAAGGGGATCCGGGAGCCTTTATGGACAGAAGCATACTGGAAGGTGATCCGCACAGTGTAATCGAAGCCATGGTTATAGCTGGCTATGTTATCGGTGCCAGGCAGGGATATGTTTACATTCGCGCTGAATACCCTCTGGCCATTGAAAGACTGGAAGCAGCTATCAAGGCTGCCAGAAAATATGGCGCCCTTGGTGAAAACATTTTTGATTCCGGATTTGATTTTGATGTGGAAGTCCGTATAGGTGCCGGTGCCTTTGTGTGTGGTGAAGAAACCGCTTTGATTCATTCCATTCAGGGAGGACGTGGTGAACCCAGGCCCAAACCTCCTTTTCCTGCAGCAAAAGGTCTCTGGAACAAACCAACCCTTATAAACAATGTGGAAACCCTCGCCAATATACCGGTAATTATTTTAAGGGGAGGTAATTGGTACAGCCGTTTCGGTATAGAATCCAGCAGGGGAACAAAAGTGTTCGCCCTCTCAGGTGACATCAACAACACAGGCCTTATTGAGGTGCCAATGGGCACCTCCTTACGGACAATCATTTATGAACTGGGGGGAGGAATCCCCGGAAACAAAGGGTTTAAAGCCGCCCTCATAGGCGGACCTTCTGGAGGGGTTTTAACAGCACAGCATCTCGACCTGCCCCTGGATTACAATACCCTGGCCAAAACCGGAGCAATGATCGGTTCAGGTGGTCTGGTAATTATGGATGAAAACTCATGCATGGTTGATATAGCAAAATTTTATCTCGACTTTATTCAGGATGAATCCTGTGGCAAATGCACCCCCTGCCGCATTGGCACCAAACGGATGCTGGAAATTTTAAAACGGATTATTTCAGGTAAAGGGAAAACAAATGACCTTGTTGAACTGGAAGATCTGGGCAGGTTAATCAAGGAAACTTCCCTGTGCGGTCTCGGCATGTCGGCTCCCAATCCGGTGCTCAGCACCCTAAAAAATTTTAGAGACGAATATGAAGCCCATATACAAGAAAAAATCTGTCCAGCAGGGGTGTGTGAATCCTTAAGGAAAACCACTAAAAAGCCGAAAGCCGAAGGAGGGGTAAAGTGAAAAAAAAGATCTCTTTTGAAATCGATGATCAAAAGGTAGAAGTAGATGAAGGAACAACCATACTGGAAGCAGCTGCACAAATAGGCATTGATATCCCTACTCTGTGTTACTTGAAAGACATAAATGCTGAAGGAGCCTGTAGAGTATGCCTAGTTGAGGTAGAAGGAGAACCCAGGCTGGTGGCCTCCTGTGTTTACGAAGCTCGCGATGGCATTAAAGTAAAAACCACTACACCCCGTGTGATTAAGGCGCGAAAACAGGTGATTGAACTCCTCCTCTCTGATCATCCAGCAGACTGTCTCACATGCATTGCCAATCAAAACTGTGAACTCCAAAGCCTTGCCAAAGACTATGATGTGCGGGATATCAGATACCGGGGGGAACGACGCAAAATCCCCATTGATGACCTTTCTCCTTCCATCGTTCGGGAACCGGAAAAGTGTATTATGTGCCGCCGCTGCATCACCGTATGCAAAAAAGTTGTTACTGCAGCAATCTATGATGTGAATGAAAGGGGTTTCAATTCCTTTGCAGCTCCTGCCACACATGACAGCCAGATTGACACTCCCTGCACCTATTGTGGCCAGTGTATTCTCACATGCCCTACAGGAGCACTGTATGAACAGCGGCAGGATAGTGAATGGGTATGGGAAGCCCTGGCTGATCCTGATAAACACGTAATAATTCAGACTGCTCCATCAATCCGTTCAACTATCGGTGAAATGTTCGGTATGCCCATCGGTTCACTGGTTACCGGCAAGCTTGTGGCTGCCTTGAAACACCTGGGTTTTGATAGAGTTTTTGATGACTGTTTTGGGGCAGACGTGGTTGTCATGGAAGAAGGAGCAGAATTTATTCACCGCTTAAAAGAGGGCAAGAGATTACCTCAGTTTACTTCATGCTGCCCGGGATGGGTTAAGTTTGCTGAAAATTTTTATCACGAACTGCTTCCACATCTTTCAACGGTACGTTCTCCCCAGCAGGTTTTCGGAGCCTTATCCAAAACCTATTACGCTGAAAAGATGGAAATTGATCCCAAGAAAATCTTCTGTGTCTCAACAATGCCGTGTATAGCCAAAAAATTTGAGGCTCAGCGCCCTGAAATGACCGTTAATGGAATGTGGGCCGTTGATGCCGTGCTGACAACAAGAGAACTGGGTCAGATTATCAAACAAGCAGGGCTTGATTTAAAAAAACTACCTGATGAAGAGTATGATGATCCCATGGGATATGCCAGTGGTGCAGGAGTAATCTTCGGTGCCGGTGGCGGAGTAATGGAGGCCACTCTCAGGACGGTGTATGAAAAACTGACGGGAGAAAAGATGAAGGAATTCCAGTTTAAGGCCATCCGTTCCGATAGTTTCCGTGAACTGGAACTCGAGATAAACGGGCAGCTGCTGCGTTTCGGGGTAGCCCGGGGCCTTGGAAATACGCGTCACTTAATAGATCGAATACTAAAAGGTGAAGTTGAGTATCATTTCATCGAAATCATGGCCTGTCCTGGAGGCTGTGTGGGAGGTGGAGGGCAGCCTATTTACAGCCACAAGGATAGATGGTACATGCAGGTTAATGCCGGCAATCATCGGGGCAATGCCCTGTTTAGAGCAGATGAAGCAAAAGAATACCGAACTGCTCACGAAAACCCTGCCATACAAAAACTTTACCGGGAATTTCTCGGAGAACCCATGGGAGAACTTTCCCGCAAACTGTTTCATACAACATACACCAAACGTCCCATGTATAGCAGGTCAAAACATGTGCTGCATTAGCAATTAAGATCCAGTAATCAAAACATCCTCGACAAATTGTATTCTAACGCACATTAAAAACCCTTTATTCAAAGTTTGGTAAATTGTTCAGAAAATATCTTACAAATTCACCAAAATCCCCCTCAATGGCATCCCTGCACTTTTGAATTAATTTTGCTGAAGCCTGTTTGTCTATACACACCTTATGCCTGCTGTCCATCTGCTGCTCAAACTTCTCTGCCAGGCTTTGGGCTGTAAGGGGAGTTTCTCCCAGATACCGGGAGAATTTGACAAAACCCCGGTAGATATCTTCTTCATCCATTTCAAAAAAGTTTCCCAGGGTTTTACTCACATGCCGTATCAAAGGGAAATCCCTATAGGCATCTCTCAGCATCTTTACTAATTGGTGGTTTTCATCGGAGATCTTTAATTCTATTCCCATTTCAACAAAATTATGAGCCTTCCACCATCCGTATTCTTCAGGTATAAGGCACCTTTCTACCACTTCTTTTATAAGGGGTTTGGCTTTTTTAAAGCAAAAACCCCTTTCACACCCTGGATACCTTTCATCACAATAGTAATCAACTCCCCTCGGCTCAATTCCATGAATTAAAACCCCTAAAGCAAAATCTTTTATTGAAGGATCATGTTTTTCAACATAATTTAGAAAACTTCTGCCCATTGTATGGGTTTGATGGTAATCCAGCGGGTTTTCAATAACGGTATCGGGGAAAGTGCTGCCGAGAATAAGCTGGTTGTTAAGGTGGTTAAACACTTTTTGGCAGATGTATACATGGGTTAAAGGAAACAAAAAAAACACCCCTTTGAACTTTCCCTTGAAGCCATTATAGTTTTCTCTTAGGTTCTGTCAAGGCATGCATGCTGTAGCTACAGCGCCATTATAAGGATGAAAATATACGCTAATGCTGATCGGTTCCGGTACACCACCTTGATTCAAGGGGCTAACCAGGGTTAGTAAAGCCGAAGGCAGGGCCGGGAACAGGACGTCCGAGGCCGCCCTTTGATGCATGGATGCGCAGCAGGATAGGAAGTCTGTCGGAGCTTGAGCGGTAGCCTGGTCAGCCAATCTAAGAGCCGGGCCGAAACGGCCAGCCTTGGTGCATGAGCCATTTTTAGAGCAGGGTAAAGGCTGAGTTCCCCGGCACTCAATTAACTTTTGAGCACCGGGCCCCTGACAGAACCCAAAGGAAAGCCCGTTTTTTCGATGACCGCGTCACAGGTTTTCGATAAAGTGGAGCAGCGTGCTTTAATCAACTGCAGTCTAACAGCCAGATATGCGTGAATTCCTTTGCCCGGTTAGCCTGTATCCACACCGGGCAATGAGGCAGTCAAGGCCTCCGCAAAGCACCCATAAAGGGTTGCCTTGGCTACCGAAGCCGGGCTGTTTTGGAGAAGAACCAGCTTTTCTACTATTATATTCTACTCAAAGAAGCGGTGTTCCTCCTCCTGTGTTTCAAAAAAATACCGGCTTAAACATACCGCCGGTATTCCTGGATTATTCTTCTTTTATAGCGTCAGTAGGACAGTTCTCAACAGCTTCCTTTGCCTCCTCTTCAACATTAGAAGGCACTTCATCCACAATGGCTTCGGCCTTGTCATCATCTCCCCAATCAAACACCGCCGGGCAGGTATTGATGCAAAGGCCGCAGCTGATACAAAGATCTGGTTCCACATAAACTTTCACCTAAAATACCCCCTCTAAATATTGTTTTACCCTAGCGTACCACATACACGGTAAATTTATACAGATTTTCTAACACCAGAGAAATCCTGTGTTTTCCATTCATATATTATTGATTTTATAAGCATTGCTATCCCATCTCCATCATTATTGGATATAACCTGCCGGGCAGCCCGTTTAACCTCTTCCGGTGCATTTCCCATTGCCACCCCAAGGCCTGCATACTTAATCATATCGATATCATTAAAATTATCCCCTACCGCCACAATCTCATCCCTTTTTATCCCGAGTTCTTCAGCAAGGATGTGCAGGCCTCTGGCTTTAGATACGCCTTTCTCAAGGATATCGATATAGTTTTGTATTGCCGAAGTGATGGTTATCTTATCATGGAGCTCCTCTTGAAGCTGGATTTTCAGCCTTTGAATCTGAGATGGGTCTCCTGATACAACAACTTTGGCCACATCATCTTCAAGCATAGAGCCGATATTATCTATAGCTTCCACCTGGACAACGGGCCCCAGAACAAAATCCCTGAGGTAATTAACAAATCCCATTATGCTGAATCTCTTTCTTCTGAAATATTTTTTCAACTGGTTTATTTTAAAGTTTTTGCCAATGTAAATCTTCCTGTTTTTGGAAAAGAATTGCACCTCTACCGAAGGATAGTTTTTGAGAATTCCGGCGACCTTTAAACATGTCTCCCGTTTAATTGGGGTAAAGCTGACAACCCTACCTGTAAAAACATCCTGAATTTGAGCACCATCATTGGCAATCATGGGTGCATTGACCCTTAGCTTTTTGGCAATGGCCGAAGCACTGCCAAAAAACCTTCCTGTTGCAATGGTTATAAAGACGCCCTGCTTTTTGGCATCCTCTATGGCCTTTATTGTTTTCCTGGAGATTGTGTGTTTTCTGTTAATCAGGGTTCCATCCAGGTCAAAAGCAATAAGTTTATACATGTTGTGGAAAACCTCCTGTTTTAAACACAACTTGTTCCTACACAAGTATATGGCAAACTGTTGTTATATTCAACAGTTAAAATAGTTTTGATGATAATCAAAATATTTGAAATATTTAAATTTTCGTGCCTGGCACTAAAAAAAGAAAAAGACCCTTTTCAGGTCTTAATGCTTTTTAGGGGGTGTCCGGGTATGTCTCTTCTCTGCCTTATTTTCTCCTGTCTTTCCTGTAAAAGCTTCTCATTTATTTTGTATGACAGGGTCAAAAGGGAATCACTCAAATGAACCTGTTCCAGGACTGTATCTTTCCTGACTTTAAGGTCAACAGGGGCAAAATTCCAGATGCCTTTAATATTCGTTTTGTTTAATCTGTCTGCCACTTCCTGCGCATTTTCTTTGGGAACACAAATTACAGCAATATCAATGTTTTCAGTGTAGATAAACTCCTCCAGCTTGTCTATATCCATTACCTGGACCTCGTGGATTTTCATTCCGATTATTTTAGGGTTTATATCAAAAATCCCTTTTAGATGAAAACCCTTTTCACTAAAACCATGGTAGTTGGCTATAGCCTGACCCAGATTGCCAGCTCCAATTATCACAAAATTGTATTTGTTATGAAGACCGAGAATTTTGCTGATTTCTCTGTAGAGGTCTTTTACGTTGTAACCGTAACCCTGCTGGCCAAAACCACCAAAATTATTTAAATCCTGCCTGATTTGAGATGCGGTGAGGCCCATCATCTCGCTCAGTTTCCTGGAAGATATCTTTTCTACATCTTTCTGAATAAGCTCACCCAGGTACCTGTGATATTTAGGGAGCCTTTTAATCACTGCTATGGATATTTTCTTAACTTCTTTTTCCATGAACTCAAACCCCTTTTTATCAGGTTTGTCGAATTTTTTATCAAATTGACCGCCTAATTTCTATTGTTTTTCAATTTTATTATACTGAATTGTCAAATTTTTGTCAATTGTTAATAGAACTCAACATCCACTTTTTTTCCTGTTTGTTTCAATAAATTTATCAGTTCCTTCACCACTTTTAACTTTATAGTTAAATCCCTAGGGAAATTAGGATTCTGGTGAGCAGGATTTACCGCTCTCCCTACAAGAAAATGAAGGTGGGTTGAGTGGTTTAGCAGTAGATCCAGAAGCCTAGAAGCTCCATCTCCTTTATCCCTTATGGTGGAAAAAAAGTTGATAGATGCTATATCACTGGATTGAAATTTTCTTAATATTTCTACACATTTGCTCAATGTTAAAACACCTTCGGTAACCAGGTCTATCCCTTCTATCTCTCCAGTAGGAGGAACCTGGGGATCTATCAGGTCAAAGTTTGTCTTAATCTCCTTCCCCATCTCTCGAGCCACAATATTAGCAGCCGTCCCCCCACAGACTACCCTTTTCCCTTTGCTTTCCATAAGCCGTTTTACAACTTCTTTATCCTTGTTTTTGTCTTCAGGAGGCCCTGTAAAAAGCGTTAAATACTCCGGTTCCTTAATCTGAATTCCTACAACCGTTGTATCGTCACCCGGTTTGTTGTTGTACATGTAATTACACACTTTCACCAACTGATTTACAATTTCTGAAACATGGCGGTCCTTTTTTTCCCACTTTTCAAGGTATGATGCCACATTCTCCCACTGCCATCCGAGGTTCAAAACCCCTCCAACTCCAGCGTGGACCACACCATCACTCAACATGTAAAGTTTATCACCTGGCCTCAATTTAAGCCTTGCTACCCGTATTAGCCTTTCTTCGATTTTTATAGTTTGCTTCGGTATATCTTTTATTCTCCCATCTCTTATAAAGATAACATCAGGGTTGTCGAATTCAAACAGCTGAGCATTCCCGTTGTTTTCAACCTTCAAAATGGTGAAGGTTGAATAGGCCAGTTTCCTTACCCTGCAGACAGGGAGAGTCTGGATAAGGGTTTTAACCACTTCCTCAATAGAAGCCCTGTTTTTGATCATCGTCGATGCTATTCTGGTTGTAAGGGTGGACAGTATGTTGGCCTTTACTCCGCTTCCCAGACCATCAGCCATCACAACGATGACGGAATCATGAGGCCTTACTATTTCTACATTATCCCCACAGAGCTCCTCACCTTTTTTAGTTAAGCTTTTGCATACAGCTTCGGTGAAGATCTTCATTCCTTTTCTCCCCCATTTTTTACCAGGTCCATGAGTTTAGAAAGCAACACCTTGCTCTCAGCTGTGGTTTCCCCCAGAAGACCCGCTATTTCCTGGGCTACTCTCATCTGTTTGTTGATAACCTCCTGGGCTTTATTCAGGGTTTCTTCCCTGACCTTCTGGAGTTCTTTTTCCTGTTTTTCCTGTTTTGTAATGTCTATGATAATGGCCATAACCAGATCGTGTTCTTCTATATAACATATGGTCTGAAGGGTTGTCAGGGAATACTGGGGATAATGGACCTTTTTACCCACAATATCCCTGTGGCTTTTCAAGACTGATACAAAATCCACATCATCCATGATGGTTCTCAATGGTTTGCCTTTAACCTGTTCCCTGGAAACACCAAAAATTTTCTCTGCTGCTCTGTTTAATTCCTGGATCTTAAGTTCACCGTCAACTAGAATAACTCCATTGGGCGTTGAGTCTATAATGAGGTTTGCCAGGGACTCTGCCTTGGTCCGCATGTAAGGGATACACATATCCAGTTCAGCCATTCCCTGATAAACAGCAACTGCTTTGTCCCTGCATGATGGGTAACCGCATGCCCCACAGTTCAATTCTTTTTCAGGGGATGTCTTGCCTATAGCCCTCAAAATCTCTCTAACTGTTTTTTCCCCCGGTTTTGATGCCCTAAATACCTTTGCGGTAAAGCCTCGGGTCAAATCCACTTCCATCAAACAGTCATTCCTTTTGGTTGACCTCTGACGCCTGTTCTTTGCCGTAAACTTTAACAGCTGCTGCCTGCGTTTGAAAACCGGTTCCTCAGAACTCATTACCGGGCCAGCGATACAACCACCCTCACAGGCAAGGGCCTCCACAAATCTGGCATTTATTTCTCCTCTTTCAATAGCACCCAGCAGATCGATGCACTGATTAATACCATCCACAACTAAAACATCTATTGAAAGCATATCATCCCTTATGTTGGCTGTTTTTAGCAATCCCCCTGGAAGGGGATAATTCCTTGCGACATCAGGATACAGGCCATCTTGCTGCAGCTCCTCTACATCTTTTATATCAATACCTGCTACCTCCACCCATGCCTTCAGTTCCTCGAAGGTTAAAACAGCATCCACATCCCCACAAACACAAACATCTTCTGCTTCATCCTTTTTGGCTATACACGGGCCTATAAACACCACTTTGGTATCCTCGCCATATCTCTGCTTCAGCATCCTGGCATGGGCTATCATGGGCGATACCAGGGGAGCCAGATTGTTCAAGAGCTTGGGGTGGTATTTTTCTATAAGGTTTTTCACCACAGGGCATGCGGTAGTAATAATGGGTCCGTTACTGCCATTTTGCTGCATACGGGCATATTCCCTGGAAAGAACTTCTGCACCTACTGATGTCTCTTCAACCCTGTCAAATCCCAGCCTTTTCAAGAGGCCGAAAAACTGTTGTGGGGAGTCCACGTCAAATGCTGCGGGATATGATGGGGCGATGCTTGCAGCAACCGTGTGTTTCGAATCAAGTAATTGTTTTACTTTAACAAGGTCATCCCGGATAACCTTGGCATCCTGGGGACACTGGATAAGGCATATCCCGCACAGCACACACCGTTCTTCCACAACTTCCGCCTGCCCGGCTTTTATTTTGATGGCCTTTACCGGACAGGATCGAACACACTTGTAACAGTTTTTGCAGTTTGCCTGAGAAATACTCATAACTCCCATTATTTTTCCTCCTTAAAAGCCCCTTTTTTCACAGCTTCCAATACCTGTTGAACATCATCTGGGGTTAAAGAAGTGAAGTATTCCTCCCCAACCTTTACCGTTACTGCTTCAGTGCACTTACCCAGACAAAAACCGGCTTTGAGCTCAACTTTGTCCTCCAGCTGGTATTCAGGTATCAATTTCTGAAACTGTTTTATCACATCATGGGCACCCTTGAGGTGGCATGAACTCCCCACACACACGGTTATTTCTACCATAATAGCCCTCCTTAAGCCAATTCATCTATCATCCTGCAGATTTTTTCTTTGCTGGCTTTGTCCACTATCTTCCCATTCACTTCTACACAGGGGCTGCCGTTGCAGTTCTCCAGACAGAAGGTTGCTTCCAAATTAACCCTGTCCTCCAGATTGTTTTCTTTAATCTTTTTATCCACTGCTTTAAATATATCATAAGAACCATTTAGATAACAGGAAGTCCCTATACAGACCTTTATATCCATCTGCCCCTTTTCTGAGGAAAATCTTATGTCAGAACCCTCTATCCTCCGTTTCGGTCTGTAAGAAGTGTGCAGATACCTGTGGGACTGTTCTGAACAGGGTGTGCTGAGCCATTTTTCATAAAGTAGCTTAACCATGGGATTCTCCCTGGCTCTGACAAGCTGCATCCTGTTATCATTGTCGTAAAGGCCCCGGGCCCTCTGGCTGCGTTTAATCAAATTATTGGGCAAGGGCTGGCCCGCTCCTCCTACACACCCCCCCGGACACGCCATGACTTCAACCAGGTCATAATCTACCTCTCCTGCTTTGATCTTTTCCAACAGGTCCCTTGCGTTTTTAAGGCCGTGGACAACGGTCACCTTGATTTCCCTGTTATCCTTTCGTAGCCTGGCTTCCTTTATGCCATCCAGGCCTCGCACATCCTTAAACTTTTGGACTTCTTCAGCCAGGTTTCTGGTAACGGCTTCCGCCACCCCTCCTGTTGCACCGAAAATAAATCCTGAACCGGTAGCGAAACCAAAAGGCATATCAAAGGGTTCTTCCTTAAGGTCTTCAAACACAATACCTGCCTCTTTCACCATTTTTATCAGTTCCTGGGTAGTTATAACTGCATTTACGTCGGGATCTCCGCTAGTTATAAACTCTTCCCTTGCAGCTTCCGCTTTCTTTGCCGTGCAGGGCATTATTGATACTACGAACACTTTTTCCCTGGACAGCCCCAGCTGTCTGGCATAGTAGTTTTTAACAAATGATCCAAACATCTGCTGTGGTGACCTGCATGATGAGAGGTTATCTATCAGGGACGGATAGTTCAGTTCTACAAACCTGACCCAAGCAGGACAGCATGAAGTAAATTGGGGAAGTCTTTCTCCCTTGCCAAGCCTCTGAGTGAATTCTTTCGACTCCTCCATAACCGTTAGATCAGCAGCAAAACAGGTATCAAACACTTTATCTACACCCATCGTTTTGAGGGCAGCAATGATCAGGTTTTCTGTTGAGGTTCCCGCCTTTAATCCAAAAGCTTCTCCAAAAGCCACTCTAACCGCCGGGGCGAGCTGGGCTACCACTACCTTCTCATCATCATATATGGCTTCCCATACTTTATCGATGTTTGACTTTACTACAATAGCTCCTGTGGGACACACAGCTGCGCACTGACCACAGTCAACACAATCGACTTCCCTTATCCTTTTATTGAAGGCCGGAGTTACAACTGTGTTTGAACCTCTGTAGGCAAAGCCTATCACTCCGATACCCTGAACCTCTTCACACATCCTTACACAATCTCCACACAGTATACATTTGTTGGGATCCCTGAGGATGGCACAAGAACTGTTATCAACCGGCAGCTTCTTATCCTTTTTTTCAAACCTTACTTTCTCAATTCCCAGGTTGCGGGCCAGTTCCTGCAGCCTGCAGTTACCATTTTTGTCACATGCCGTACAGTCCCGCTCGTGCTCTGCAAGGAGCAGTTCCAGAGTCATCTTTCTCTGTTTCTGCAGCTTCAGAGTATGGGTCTTGATTTCCATTCCTTCCCTCGGGGGAATTGCACATGCGGCAATCAAACCTTTTTTCTTTTCTTCTACAAGGCACATGCGGCATGCTCCATATATACTCAACTCCGAATGGTAACAGAAAGTCGGCAGCTCTATCCCTGCTTTTCTGATTACCTCCAGGAGATTTTTCTCGTTGGAAAATGTCACTTCCCTGCCGTTTATCTTTAGGGTCTTCATTGACTATCCCTCCTTTACCGCATTAAATGGGCAGACACTCACACAGGCCCCGCATTTTATACATTTTTCAGCATCGATGCTAAAGGGTTTTTTGATTTCTCCTGATATAGCATTGTTGGGACAAACACGTACACACTTGCTGCATCCTTTGCAAACTTCGGGGTCTATATAATAAGTTTTAAAGGCCTGACACACTCCTGCAGGACACTTTTTATCCTTCACATGGGCAATGTATTCATCCCTAAAATAACGCAGTGTTGTCAGCACGGGATTGGATGCTGTTTTACCCAGACCGCACAGGGAACCATCTTTAACGGTTTCAGCAAGTTCTTCCAGAAGCTTAATATCTTCCATGGTTGCATCACCGGCAATGATCTTTTCCAGTATTTCCAGCATTTTCTTGGTCCCCTCTCTGCACGGTACGCATTTGCCGCAGGATTCTTTCTGGGTAAAGTCCATAAAAAACCTGGCCACTTCTACCATGCACGTGTCTTCATCCATAACTACCAGACCACCTGAACCGATCATTGCCCCAGCACTATCCAGTGAATCGAAATCCATTGGCAGGTCCAGATGCTCCGAAGTTAAACACCCTCCTGAAGGGCCACCAATCTGAACGGCCTTAAGCTTCTTGCCCTGAGGTATTCCCCCTCCGATTTCGTAAATCACTTCCCTCAATGTGGTTCCCATGGGCACCTCGATCAGGCCGGTGTTGACAATGTTACCTGTAAGGGCAAAAGCCTTAGTGCCGGGGCTGTCTTTGGTACCGATTTTGAGGTAGTTATCCGCTCCATACAGGATTATCAACGGCACATTGGCAAAGGTCTCCACATTGTTAAGCACTGTTGGTTTCTGGAACAACCCCTTCTGAACCGTCCTCGGAGGGCGAGTCCTGGGCATACCTCTGTTCCCTTCTATGGAAGCCGTTAATGCACTGCCTTCTCCGCAGACAAAGGCTCCCGCACCTTTGCTTATCTTGATATCGAAATCAAAGCCTGAATCCAAGATGTTTTCTCCCAGCAAACCGAATTCCCTTGCCTGCTGTATTGCCTTCTGCAACCTCTTTACAGCCAGGGGATATTCAGCTCGAACATATATATATCCTTTAGTGGCTCCAGAAGCATACCCTGCTATAATCATTCCCTCTATCACCCGGTGAGGGTCACCCTCCATGATGCTTCTGTCCATGAAGGCACCCGGGTCTCCTTCATCCCCATTGCACACAACATATTTCTGATCTGCCTGCTCCTTTCGAACAGAATCCCATTTTATGCCTGCCGGAAAACCTCCTCCTCCCCTTCCTCGGAGTTTGGCTTTTAAAACAACCTGGCACACCTCTTCAGGGGTCATCCTGAAAGACTTTGCCATGGCCTGGTATCCTCCATAGGTTATATACTCCTTTATGTTCTCGGGATTGATTTTCCCGCAGTGTTCCAACACCACTCTTTTCTGTTTGCTGTAGAAGGGTATGCTCTCTTCAGTCCTGTACGTCTCTCCTGTTTCCGGGTTTCTGTACAAAAGCCTTTCTACAACTTCATTGTTCTCCACCGTTTTTTCTATGATCTCAGGAACATCACTCTCACTAACCCTGACATAGAAAAAACCCTGAGGTTCAATCCTTACAAGCGGCCCCATTTCACAAAAACCATGACATCCGCTGGGAGACACATTTACTCCTTCTTTTCCATCTTCCATCAAATCTATATCAACTAACAGCTTTTTTTCCTGTATAATTTTTTTTAGAGCTTCATAAACTTTCAGTGAACCACTTGAAACACATCCTGTCCCTGCACACACCAGTATCTTCATCTTCTCTCTGGTCATCGCCTTTTTGTAATCTTCATGCAAGTTGTAAAGGTCTTCAATGGTCCTGATCATTGCCTCTTCCCCCCTCCTCTTTAATGATTTCATCAATGATTTTTTCAGCTTTTTCCGGGGTTACCTTCCCATAAACCTCATCATTGATAACCATTACAGGCGCAAGACCACACGCTCCCAAACACGACACCGTTTCCAGGGTAAACATTAAATCCTGTGTTGTTTCCTGACCCTCTTTCAACCCAAGCTTTTTTTTCAATGCATTTAAAAGAGCAGTTGATTTTCTAACGTGACAGGCTGTGCCATCACACACTTTAATCACATACTTGCCCTTTGGTTCAAGGGAAAAATTCTCATAGAAAGTTGCAACTCCAAAAACTTTAGAGGGAGAAATCCTCATAGCTGTTGCTATATAATTTAAAATCTCCTCTGGAAGATACCTGTACTCTTCCTGAACTTCCTGAAGGATGCTTATCAATTCTACAGGACTTCTTCCATGGGCTTCAATGATTTCGTTAACCCTCTGGAAGCTGCGTTTAAAATCCTGCTTTGCTGCCATCATCTAGTTTTACCCCCTTTACATTTCGTTAAATTTTTAACAAATAGCTTCAAAAAAATATGTTAAATGTTTAACAATTTCGACTTTATTATAACTCTTTCTTGAAACTTTGTCAATAAATTAACGCAATAAAATTAGTATTTTTTAGTATCATTTTCTGTTAAGAATTCCCGAAGCAAAACCGATCGCCCAGAGAAACACCACTTCTTCTTTTAATACTTTTTTCAGGTTTATGTTGGAGTCTATAACCAGTTTCCTATCCATCTTTAAATACGCCTGATTTAATAGAGATTTGAGCACCTGTTTTTCCAGTTTTTCTGCCAACCTGGTAACAATCCGCTTGCCAACTTCATCGGTGGAAATGTATTTTTTCCCCAATTCTACATACTTGTAAAAGCTGCTTTCTGTATTGTTTGTTTTCATTTTGGTAAAAACCTCCTCAGGCTTATTCTTGCCAAAAATATCAATATTGATACAAATCCTTCAATAAATGCATAATTAAAATTTGAATAACTTATCCTATCTAATGAAGCAAGTTTAGGCCTGAAGGAGGTGTAAAAATGCCGGGAAGAGCACAAAAAACTAACACTCACATTGACAGGGTCAAATGTGTTGTTAATACCTGTCAGTACTATGAGAATGGTGATTACTGCAGCGCTGAATCCATTGAAATCCAACCCAGGAATGCAAAAAACACTGAGGATACAGATTGTGCCACCTTTGTACCCAAAATGAACATGTAGCAAAAAGAAGCGGGTGACCAAGTCGCCCGCCTTTTTTTAAAGCTTCCGGAAGTAAGGAAGGGTTAATCTTGACATTTATTTTGTGTAATGCTATAATTTATCAAAAATATATATTTTCAAAATATTTGAGTTAAGGAAAAAACTTTGTAATATTAATAATTTTTTTAAATAAACTTAGAGATAAAAATCTGTCTTTTCAAGAGTTAGTGAAGTTCTGATGTGAGTTGCCAAAAATACAAGTTGCGCAAAATAAAGGTAGTTACCCATGGCGCGGGGCGCCACCATCAGAGGGATGAAAGCAGGTTTGTGTAGAATAAATCAATAGTGGCTGGCGTCAGGAGGTCGAATTTTACCTGGTGCTTTTAGCCCGCAGGGTAGTTTGATCCCGGTGGCCTGGTGCACCATAGATTGTTGTTCCCTTATTTGGGAAGCACGCAGGGTAGCTATTTTAAGGTTGGGGTAAGGCTGCATCCTCTTGCGGGGCCTTGACAGAACCCATCCGAAAGCTTTTTAGTTGCGGGGAATTGAGAGGCTATTTTTTTACATAGTTTTGTATACAAAATACCGTATACCTGTATACAATTTATAGTGAAGGGAGGGATACGAGCAACAAATATAAAACCAGACTTAACAGAACGTAGAGATTAAAGTTATTTGGTATGGAAAAACGAAGGGGTGGTGGAGGTTCATATGAGAGATAAGATAGTTTTAGGAGTAATAGGGGCAGATTGTCATGCCGTTGGAAATAAGATTTTGGAACACGCATTTTCGAATGCGGGGTTTGATGTAGTTAATATAGGTGTTATGTCCAGTCAGGAGGATTTCATAAATGCGGCAATTGAGACGGATGCAAGGGCGATATTAGTCTCTTCTCTTTATGGTCATGCCGAAATCGACTGTAGGGGATTTAGGGAAAAATGTCATGAAGCAGGCCTAAGGGATATCATAATGTATATAGGAGGAAATCTGGTTGTGGGAAGACAGAATTGGACCGACGTGGAAAAAAGGTTTAAAAGAATGGGTTTTGACCGGGTTTATCCCCCCGGGACTTCACCTGAAAAGGCCATAAAGGATCTGAAACGAGATCTAAAAAAACTCAAGAAATAGGGTGGTTTGATGGAAGCCGTATTACTTGCAGACTTTGGTAGTACTTATACAAAACTGACAGCATTTGATTTAGATAATGAGGAAGTTCTTGTCGTTTCCAGAGCCCCTACGACTGTTAATACGGATATTGTAGAGGGATATAATAGGGCTTTAGATTCGTTGGAAAAAAAATTAAGGGGTATTCCGCACTGTTTTGTTGAAAAACTTGCATGTAGCAGTGCTGCCGGCGGTCTTAAAATAGTTGCTGTGGGTGTAGAGAGGCATGCAGGGGCAATAGAGGTACACTTTACCCCGACAGGAACTCTGTATGTACAAACCGGAAAAGATTTGCGGTGCATAAAGACCATTATAGGCACAGGAGGAATAATAGTTAACGGAGATAACCCGAGAAAGATTTTGTCGGCTGCTTTGTGCGAGGAAAAAAATAGCAACCTTTTAAAGCCTGTCGATGCTGAGTTGTTTATTGATAAGGCCTATATAATTCCGGCTATGGGGTTGCTGGCTGAAAAATATCCTGAAAAGGCTTTAAGGATATTAAAACAAAATTTAAAAAAAGTATAAAGCGGGGGAGAGGTATGGATTTGGCCAATAAAAAATGGAGTGAAGAAAGATTTATGAAGGTTAGAAAAGAGGTATTAAGTCAGTGGCCTACGGGCAGGGATGTGGACCTTGGGGAAGCTGTCAAATATAGGATTCCTGACCGTAAAAATTTTTGCAAAAAACTGAGGGAAGCCAAAAGGAAAGGGATCACTCTGGTTCAACCCAGAGCAGGTGTTGCTGTGGTAGAAAAACATATAGAACTTCTAAAGTATTTACAGAATGTTGGTGAGGCCGATCTTCTTCCCACTACCATCGATAGCTATACCAGACAGAATAGATACAAGGAGTGTGAAATCGGTATTAAGGAAAGCAAAAACCGTAATCGGTCTATGCTGAATGGTTTTCCGGCAATCAATCATGGAGTAAGGGAATGTCGGAGGGTATTAGAGGCAGTGGATTTACCCATTCAAGCCAGACACGGAACACCAGATGCCCGTTTGCTTGCCGAAATTATTCATGCTGCCGGCTGGTCCTCCAATGAAGGTGGAGGAATCTCATACAATATACCATATGCCAAAGATGTAAGTCTGGAAAAATCAATTGCAGACTGGCAGTACTGTGATAGATTGGTAGGTTTATACGAAGAAATGGGAAGAGAAATTAACCGTGAACCTTTTGGGCCTTTAACGGGAACTCTGGTGCCTCCCAGTATTTCCAATGCTGTAGCGATTCTTGAGGGGTTGTTTGCGGCGGAACAGGGTGTAAAAAATATAACTCTTGGTTATGGACAGGGGGGCAACATCGTGCAGGACATTGCAGCTCTTAGAGCACTCGAGGAACAGGCTCAAGAATATTTTTGCGCTTTTGATTACCGGGTAGAGCTTACCACTGTTTTTCACCAGTGGATGGGTGGATTTCCCAAAGATGAATCCAGGGCATATGCTATCATAACTTTGGGAGCGATAACTGCAGTGTTGGCAGGTGCTACAAAGGTAATTGTTAAAACTCCACATGAGGCTCTCGGCGTGCCTACAAAAGAGGCCAACGCCCGGGGTATCAAGGCCACCAAGCAGGCAGTTAACCTTACATACGGTCAGAAGCTCGTTTCAAAAGAAATAGATACGGAAGTTGAAGTAATAAAAGCCGAAACGAAATGTATATTGGACATGGTGTTTGAGCTTGGAAAAGGAGACCCGGCCATAGGAACGGTCAGGGCTTTTGAAACAGGAGTTCTTGATATTCCTTTCGCACCAAGCAAATATAATGCAGGAAAAATCCTTCCCATGAGGGATAACAGCGGAGCCGTCAGGTACTTTGAATATGGAAATGTTCCTATTTCCCGAGATCTAAAGGATTATAACAGGGGAAAATTGGAATTAAGATCTAGAGCCGAGAAAAGGAGCCTGTGCTTCCAAATGGTGATTGATGATATATATGCCGTAAGCAAGGGGGCCCTAATAGGGAAACTGAAGTAAGATTCATTTAAGAATTCTGCAGGGTATTTGGTTATTTGTTGTTTATAGTAACAGTTACCTGAGAGGGGGGGGATAATGAAAATAGTGGATGTTATATGTTCTTCGGGTCTTAGCGGTTTCTTCTTTGATGATCAGCGCGCAATTAAAAAAGGAGCAGTTCGTGATGGATTTTGCTATGTGTCAGATCCGGTTACAGAGGGTTTTAGTAAAATCAGACAGGCAGGGGAGTGCGTATCAATCATCTTGGTTTTAGAAGATGGGCAAATAGCATCAGGCGATTGCGTAGCCGTTCAATATTCAGGTGCTGGAGGGAGAGACCCCCTGTTTCTTGCGGATGATTTTATACCCGTTATTACAAATGAAATAGCACCTAGATTAATAGGCAAAAGTGTTAACAGGTTTAGAGAACTTGCCGAGGAAATGGATAACCTCGTTATCAATGGGAAGAGACTTCATACTGCGATACGTTACGGAATCACTCAAGGCATCCTCGATGCCGTTTCAAAGGCTAAAAAGCTTACGATGGCTGAGGTGATAAGAGATGAATACAGTATCGGAATTGAAATAAAGAAAGTGCCAATCTTTACCCAATCGGGAGAGGATAGGTATATAAATGTGGATAAAATGATTATAAAGGAAGCAGATGTGCTTCCCCATGGCCTTATAAACAGTATCGAGGATAAGGTAGGCCAGAACGGTGAACTTTTAAAGAAGTATGTCAGGTGGTTGAGAAATAGAATTATGCTGCTGCGCTCTAAAGAAACTTACAACCCTGTGCTACACATTGATGTGTATGGGACACTGGGAATTATTTTCAATAATGATGTTGAGAAAATAGCCGGTTACTTGTCCGATCTTGAAAATGAGGCCTTTCCTTTCCAACTGCGGATCGAAGGGCCCGTGGATATGGAAGACAAAATGGAACAGATAAGAATTCTCAGGAAGTTGCGGAGATTGATGAAAAATCAGGGTGTTGGTGTGGAAATTGTTGCTGATGAATGGTGCAACACACTGGATGATATTAAGCTTTTTGCGGATAAAGGGGCTGCCGATATGATTCAAATAAAAACTCCCGATTTGGGAGGTGTAAACAATATCGTTGAAGCTATTCTTTATTGCAAAAAGAAGAATGTTGGTGCCTACTGTGGAGGCAGCTGCAATGAAACTGAAAAATCTGCATGCGTGTGTGCGAATATTGCTATGGCCTGCGGAGCGGATCAGTGCTTGGCCAAACCAGGTATGGGCGTAGATGAAGGGTTTATGATTGTGCTTAATGAAATGAATAGGGTTGCTGCATTAGTAAAAGCCCGGAACAGAATAAATACCCGTTTGGGGATTTTAAAGGGAAATGAGTAAATTTTGGTTTTAAATATAGGAGGCATAAAAATGGAAGAATTAAGGATTTTATCTCCTACAGCCATTTTGGGTTATGGGTTTCCCAAAAGATCTTTTCAAAGAGGTTTAGAGCTTAGACCGAATGTAATCTGCGTGGATGCTGGATCCACAGATGCAGGGCCATATTACTTAGGTGCTGGTGTTTCTTTTACTAACAGAAACACCGTTAAACGAGATTTGAAGTTGCTTTTAAATGCTGTAATAAGCAAGGGAATCCCTCTATTAATAGGTAGTGCTGGAGGAGCAGGGGCCGCCCCCCATTTAAAGTGGTGCAAAGATATTGTAAAGGAAATTGCCGAAGAAGAAGGCCTGAGTTTCAGAGTGGCTACCATTTCAGCTGATATTTCAAAGGAATGGGTTAAAGAAAAAATAAAAAACAAAGAAATCACACCCCTTAAAGCCGTTCCAGAAATAAAAGAGGAAGACGTAGATGAAGCTATAAGAATAGTTGCTCAAATGGGAGTAGAGCCGTTTATAAGCGCTTTGGAAAAAAAAGCTCAAGTTATCCTTGCCGGAAGAGCAAACGACCCTGCTGTTTTTGCAGCTTTGGCTATTAAAAAAGGCTTTGATCCGGGGTTGGCTTTGCATATGGGAAAAATATTAGAATGCGCGGCCATAGCTGCCGAACCCGGGAGCGGGAGAGACTGTATGTTTGGGGTAATTAGGGATGATCATTTTGAAGTCGAACCCTTAAATCTAGAGAGACGATGTACTGCTACTTCAATTGCAGCACATACATTGTACGAGAAAGATAATCCCTATGAACTGTATGGTCCGGGAGGAATTGTTGATCTAAGAAAATGCGTATTCGAAGAAGTTAATTCCAGATGTGTAAAGGTATCTGGAACTAAATATAAGCCTAATAGTGAATATTATATAAAACTGGAAGGTGTTAAAAAAGTAGGATCTAGAACAATTTGCATAGCAGGTGTAAAAGACCCAATAATGATAAAACAAATAGAAGGGATACTTAACGAAATCAAAAAAACCATCACTAAAAATTTTGGCGAGATCCGTAAATCAAACTACAATATAAATTTCAGAATATACGGCAGAAACGGAGTCATGGGAAAATTGGAACCAGAACCAATAATCAAATCTCATGAAATAGGAATAGTCATCGATGTGGTGGCTCAAACCCAGGAGCTTGCAGATACTATTTGCAGTTTTGCCCGTTCTACACTTTTACACCACGGTTACACTGGTCGTATAGCCACCGCTGGAAATTTGGCTTTTCCATACTCCCCCTCTGATATTAAAGTCGGAGAAGTGTATGAATTCAATATATACCATTTAGCCAAAGTAGAAAACCCCAACGAAATTTTTCCAATTAAATTGGAAGAAGTTAAAGGGGGGAAATAAAATTGAAAACAAAACCAATAATGGAATTGGCAGAAGTTATCAGAAGTAAAAATGCAGGGCCTTATCAACTTACGTTTGATATTATTTTCAAAGATTTTAATGTATACAAAAAAATAAAAAAATTGAACATTATTAATGAAGATAAAATTTGTGAACTATATAAAATCCCTAAAGAAGGTGTTATTTCAGTGATCCCATATGACACAGCTAAAGCTATTAAAATTACGATTGTTAGACCCTGGCCTTCTGGAGCTATTGAAGAAACAGATGTATATGGAGCACAACAACACACCCCATTATTAAAAATAAAAGTTCCCTGGGATGAATAAACACCATTAACCACCGAGAGTGAGGTCAACCCATTGGGTTGACCTCACTCTACTGTGACATCAAAACCTATCACACCCACAATTTCTCCCTGCCTTTTTATGGGTGCTGAAATGGCCACACACGGTTTGTACGACCCGCCGGCTATGTAAACATCTGACTGGTACACATTCCCTTTTTTGGCCTCCTTAAACCATTCTCTGAAACTTACATCACTAATGAAATCCAGGTCTACCGAACAATATACAAATTTTCCATCCAGGTTATTGGTGTAGACAGCAGCAAGTTGTGGGTTTTTCCTGGCGTAGTTTCCAAGCACCTTTTCATGTTCCTCTTTTTTGAGAGAAGCTATCCTCTCATCCTGAGCTAGCTTTACAAGTTCTTTCTTGTATTTTCGTATAAGCTTTTTGTGCTCTTCCGTCAAAATCTGGCTTTGTGTGAAACGCTCTACCGTTGAATTCAACAGGTTGGAAAGCTCTATCAAGCTGTTGAAAGACCTTTCTATCTTCGAATGCTGTTCCTCCTGCTCCTGGGTCATTGCCGTTATCTGCTGTATGCTGGCAGCAGATTCCTGGGATACAGCAGACATCTGCTGTGCGGAGCTCAGCACTTCCTTGGCTCTTTCCTGCTGATTAAAGGCCAAATCTTTTATCCCGTTAACAAGGCCTCCTAATTCCCGAATTCCTTCAACAATCTTGTGAAAAGCCTTTTGAGCATTATCTGCTTTATCCAGATTATCCCTCACATTTTGTGTCGATGCTTTAATGGAATCAGTGGTCTCCTGAGACAATTTGCCTATCTCCTGAACCATGTTGTGAATTTTCCCTGCTGCCACATTGGATTCTTCCGCGAGTTTTCTCACTTCTTCTGCCACAACAGCAAAACCCCTCCCCTGCTCACCTGCTCGTGCTGCTTCTATTGCAGCATTCAGGGCCAGGAGATTGGTCTGGTTTGCTATATTGGAAACAAGGGCTGCAGCTTCACTTATCTGGTCAGTCATCTTCGTGAGGCCTTCCATTTGCTTTACTGACTCCATATTGGATTCAACGGATTTTTCAATGCTTTCAACTAAGTCGTTTATTATCTTGCTGTTTTCTCTAACACTGTGCTGGATTTTTCCGATATAATCATGGGCATCCTCAGTGGTTTTATTGATATTCTGGGCAAGGTTGATCAAATCATTTATGTTGGTGGTGGTGGCCTGGGCATGTTCAGCCTGTTCCTGGGCTCCTGCAGCTATTTCTCTGGCTGACGCGGAAATCTCCTTAATGGATGTGCTTGACCTCTTAATGTTTTCGTGCACATCCCCTACAGAAGTAGCAATTCGTTGAGCAGCAATTGACATCTTACCCAGTACGTCCCTCAGCGATTCGACCGTCTGTTCTGCAGCCTTTGCCAGTGACCCGGCCCACATTGATCTGGTTTCAAAGTGCTGTGTCAGCTTACCTGCTGAAATTCCTTCAATAACATCGGTTATCCGCTTTATATCTTTGAAATATTTTTTGAAAACCAGCTGGTAGATTAAAAAAGTAAACACAAGACTGATACCCAAGGCAATGCTAAAGGGCATAAAAATCTTATCAAAAGATATCCCGCTGTAAATGAGTATTATCCCTAAAAGGACTATAGGTATATACGAAATTATTGCCAGAAATGTAAACAAGGTATTCATTTGATTTCCCCCCATGCGTGTGCAAATATTAAATAATTCTTATATTGTAAATAATTCTACATTTTCTTTGTTTTTCCTGTTAGTTCGTCAAATTTTAACCCCCTGAAAAAACAGGGGGTAGGTTGGGGAGGAAAAGTAGTTGCAAAAGGATGTTGTATTTTGGTCAAATGTGCATTACGAAACTTTCATAATTATTAATTACTGCATCGGCGAATTGAGAAGTCTTTACTTCAGTGGAACCTTCCATTTGCCTTGCCAGGTCATAGGTTACAATTTTCTGTTTTACCGTTGCTTCCAGGGCATTTCTTATTAAACTGGAGGCTTCATGCCATTCTAGATACTCCAGCATCAGGGCTCCAGACAGTATCAATGAGCTGGGATTTGCCTTATCCATACCGGCGTATTTTGGTGCACTACCGTGAGTTGCTTCAAACACAGCAATATTATCACCTATGTTGCCGCCGGGGGCTACACCTAGACCCCCAACCTGAGCAGCGGCAGCATCAGACAGGTAATCACCATTCAGGTTCGAGGTTACAATTACATCGTATTCATCACTCCTCAGGAGAATCTGCTGGAGCATGTTATCCGCTATCCGGTCATTAATCAAAATCCTGTCTTCTGGAATTTTACCATTGTATTTTTCATACAGTTCCTTTTCTGAAACAAACCGTTCACCATAATCCTGCTTTACCATATCCATACCCCAGTTCATAAAAGCACCTTCAGTGTATTTCATTATGTTTCCCTTATGAACAATTGTAACCCTTTTTCTGTTGTGTTTAATGGCGTATTCTACAGCTTTTTTTATGATTCGCTCACTGCCCCTTTTGCTAATTGGTTTTAAACCTATCCCGGAATCATCAGATAGGGTTACATCCAGTTCTTTTTTAAAAAAGCCAATTATCTTGAGGGCTTCGGGGCTTCCTGCAGCCCACTCATAACCGGCATACACGTCCTCCATGTTTTCCCGAAAAATCACTATGTCCAGCTTTTCCGGATGGGTTACAGGAGCCGGAACTCCCGGAATCCACTTTATGGGCCTGATACAGGCATAAAGGTCGAGCTTCTGCCGAATTGCCACATTCAGGCTTCTGAATCCACCTCCCACAGGGGTTGTTAAAGGGCCTTTTATGGCAACCCTGTATTTTTTAATGGCTTCAAGGGTTTCTTCCGGAAGCCATTCTCCTCTTTCCCTGTAAGCCTTTTCACCGGCCAGAACTTCCATCCATTTTATTTGTTTTTGCCCCATGTATGCTTTTTCAACAGCGGTATCAATCACTCTCTTTGTAGCTTTCCATATATCGGGTCCTATGCCATCCCCTTCAATGAAGGGGATAATGGGTTTGTCGGGAACCTTCAATCTCCCATCTTCAAGGGTAATAACTTCTCCTTTAGTCATCAAACTGATCTCACCTTTCTATTTTGATTGCTTTTTAACATGATTAAGGAGACCTCCATCCAGCATTACCTTTGAGGCTCTATCAGACAGGGTCAAATAAGTATTAAACTCAAATCCCCCCGTTTTGTTAAACACTTTTACTTCACCTTTTTTGATACTTTCTCTCAGGTTATCTATTTCAAGCAGATCTCCCTGCTTGATTCTGTCATAATTAGCTTTATCTTTAAAACACAAAGGAAGTATTCCAAAATTAACCAGATTGTCATGGTGAATTCTTGCAAAGGATTTGGCTATTACAGCCCTGACACCCAGATACATGGGTGCTATGGCGGCATGTTCTCTGCTTGAACCCTGACCATAGTTTTCTCCCCCCACTATAATTCCTCCACCGGCTTCCTGAGCTCGGACCGGAAAGTCGGGGTCAATTCCATTAAAAACATATTGAGAAATGGCGGGAATGTTTGAGCGCAGGGGGAGTATTTTAGCACCGGCGGGCATTATATCATCAGTGGTTATGTTGTCTCCTACTTTAAGCAGCACCTGTTTGTTCAGTCGATTTGGAAGCCCATCCCTCAAGGGTAACGGTTTTATGTTGGGCCCTCTTCTAATTTTGACCCGATCAGGATCATCTGCAGGTAGAATGATCATCCCATCATCTACAATGTATTTAGTGGGTTCTTTTATCTCAATCAAATTACTGATAAATGGCCTGGGATCTGTAATCTTCCCGGTTATGGCCGCGACAGCAGCCGTCTCAGGGCTTGCTAGATAAACCCGGGCATCGGCAGTGCCGCTTCTACCCTTAAAATTCCTGTTGGAAGTCCTTACGGAAACCCCTCCAGATGGCGGTGACTGACCTACACCAACACACGGGCCACAAGCGCATTCAATAATTCTGGCACCTGCCGCAATAAATTTCTCGATAATGCCATCCCTTGCAAGCATTTGAAATACCTGCCTTGAACCTGGTGCAACAACCAGGCTGACATCGGGGTGAACTCTTTTGCCCTCCAAGATCGCTGCAGCCTTGGCCATGTCTGAATAGGATGAATTGGTGCAGCTGCCGATATACACCTGATCTACTTTTATCCCTTCTAAATCCCCGACTTTTACTACATTATCCGGGCTGTGAGGCATAGCTACCATAGGTTCGAGTTCATCAAGGTTTACATGAATAACACGGTCATATTCTGCATCTTCATCGGGTTTGAGCTCAATCCAGCCTTTTTCTCTTCCCTGAGCCTTCATAAATTCAAAAGTGCGCTCATCACTGGGGAAAATTGAAGTGGTGGCTCCCAGCTCTGCACCCATATTGGTTACAGTCGCCCTTTCAGGCACACTGAGAGTCGCCACTCCCGGTCCAGTGTATTCCATTATCATGCCAATTCCACCCTTAACGGTTAAACACCGCAGGATTTCCAGGATTATATCTTTGGCTGAGACACCGGGTCGAAGTTTCCCTTCTAAAACAACACTTACCACTTCCGGCATTTTCATATAAAAGGGCTGACCGGCCATTGCCATAGCAACATTCAACCCTCCTGCTCCAATGGCCAGCATTCCCAGGCTTCCGCAGGTAGGGGTATGGCTGTCTGATCCCAAAAGGGTTTTCCCCGGCACTGCAAACCTGTGCAAATGGACCTGATGACAGATCCCATTCCCCGCCCGGGAAAAATACATTCCATATTTTCGGGCAAAACTCTGGAGAAACAGGTGATCATCAGCATTTTCAAAACCCACCTGTAGAGTGTTGTGGTCTATATAACTCACGGAAAGTTCCGTTTTCACCCTCGACAGCCCCAGAGCTTCAAATTCCAGGCAAACCATAGTGCCCGTAGCATCCTGAGTTAATGTCTGGTCGATTTTTAAAGCAATCTCTTCCCCGGGTTCTATTTTTCCATCCAAAAGGTGGTTCTTTATGATCTTTCGTGATAAATTCTCACCCATACACACCTCACCTTTCTTCCCTTTAATGAACATGCTTTGATTGTCTTCATGATTTTGGTCCAGCAACTCATCACAGTCAAAGCTGAAACAATTACAGAAATCAACAATACACACATTCAACATAGATGGCATTTTTTTCTTTAACATTCCTGCTTTAGTTGTTGACAGAACCGTAACAGTCGATTGGGAAACGCAAAAATAGTAGCCTCTAGCATTTTTGTTTATTCACTGGCACTTACATTCTTTTTCTTTTTCATCAAATCTATCACAAAAGGATATGCTATTGATAAAGCTGCCAGTATTAAAAGCACAATAGAGATCGTCGATGATACAAAAATCTTCAGACTACCGTCAGAAAGAGTCAAAGCCTGTCTGAAAGACTGTTCCATTGATCCACCGACTATTGCTGCAAGAATTAATGGTGCGGTAGGGATTTTAAGTTTTTTCATGAAATATCCCACCAAACCAAAGAGCAGCAATAAATAAAAATCCACTATGCTGTAATTCAAAGTATAAGTACCTACAAAAGCCAAGCCTAAAATAATTGGATACAATATTTTAGGGGGTACTGCAAGAATTTTTACTAACAAACCGGCTAATGGGATATTAATTATTGCAAGGATTATGTTCCCCACATACATACTGCTGATAACTCCCCATGCAACATCTGCATTGTTTTGGAAAAGCAGTGGCCCGGGTTTCAAGCCCAGCATCATTAAAGCTCCCATCATTATCGCAGTTGTTCCCGAACCAGGCACACCCAGAGTTAACATAGGAATTAAAGCCCCAACCGAAGCCGCATTATTAGCCGCTTCAGGTGCTGCCAGACCTTCTATGGCACCTTTACCGAAACGCTCAGGTTCTTTGGCCAATTGTTTTTCATTGTTGTATGCAACCATTGAAGCCATTGTTCCTCCTGCACCCGGCAGTACTCCTATCAAAAAACCCACAGGGGCACTTCTAAGAATAGGTAATACACATCGCCTCCACTGTTCACGGGTAACCCATATTCTCCCGAATTTTGTTGTCCTTAGTTTGCTAGAAACATCAATAGATTCATAAAACTTAAAAACCTCTCCCAGGGCATACATACCAATAATTACTACAAGAAAATCAATTCCTGTTTGAAGCTCCAGCACCCCAAAGGTAAACCTCGGAACACCTGATTGAAGGTCTATCCCAACTGTCGAAATCATTAATCCTAAAAGCATGGAAATTAATCCTTTAATTAAATTTCCTTTTGAAATTGCAGCTGTTGCAGATAAGGCAAACACCATCAGCGAAAAATATTCAGCAGGACCGAATTTTAAAGCAAATCTCGCTACTGGAACTGCTAAAAGTGTCATGACCACTACAGCAATTATTCCACCAATAAAGGATGCAATTGCCGAAATCGCAAGGGCTGGCCCGGCTTCGCCTTTTTGAGCCATTGGATAGCCATCGAAAGTAGCTGCTATTGCTGCTCCATCTCCAGGAGTGTTTATCAGTATTGAACTTCTTGACCCTCCATACATTGCTCCATAATAAATACCACACATGGTAATTAAAGCTGAAGCCGGATTCATTGAAAAGGTCATGGGTAACAAAACAGCAATACCAGTAGCAGGACCAATGCCAGGAAGCATACCCATAATAGTTCCAAAAAGCCCTCCTACCGCTACCAGTATTAAATTGGTAGGAGTTAATGCTACAGAAAAGCCATAGGCCAGATTAGCCAAAACATCTTCCATGTATTTTCACCTCCAAACCCATCACATTAAGGCAAGCTTATTCCCAACAATTTCCCAAACACATACCATATACTTCCACTGAAGACAAGTGAAACAATTATATTTATGGTCCATTTTCTTTTCCCATTGATCAGAAAAAGAATTGCACCAAGGAACAATGTTGTTGATATGACAAAGCCAAATCTCTCAAATATAAACGCATAAATCAAACCAAAAGCTACAGTTAGTGTAATCAATGTTATTGTTTTCTTATTTTTCCTATGTGTCTTGCCTTTTTCTTTGTTCCGATATACACCTTTTTTGATTTCAGTAAGCAGCAAACCCAGGCCGCAAATCAACATAATTATTCCCAACGCAGCAGGAAAATAAATAGGTGATAAGGGATCACCTATCGGAGCCTTTGGTAAATAAAAAGCTTGAACAGTGTATATTACCCCAATAATACAAGCAGCAGCTCCTACAATTAGGTTTGAACTCATAAATATTCATAACCCCCTTTTCTCGAGAAAGCTTGCTACACACCAAATTCAAGATCCGTATTATTACACGGGACAGCGGGAATACCCGCTGTCCCGTGCTTTTGGATTATTGTTGTTTCAACATACCAATTTCTCTTAATATTTCCTTATACTCTTCATTGGTTTTTTCTATAAACTTCAAGAATTCTTCAGGTCCAAGAAAAGCTTCATTCCATCCATTTTTTTCGCACATCTCTTTCCATTGATCTGTTTCTACCATTTTAATTAAAGCAGCTACCAGGTAATCAACCGCATAGTCAGGCATTTCTGGAGGACCAAAGAGACCACGCCAGTTTTCAAAAGTTGTGTTTATACCCTGCTCAATTAAAGTTGGAACCTCAGCCAGCTTTCCTGCTCCAATTCTCTCTGCAGATGTTACTGCCAGAGCACGTATATCTCCACTTTCCAGTGCCCCTACAACTTCTGAAGCTCCTGTTGAGAACAGGTCCACATGGCCTCCCATTAATTGAGCCAAACCTTCATTACCCTGATAACTTATATACTCAATTTCTTTCAGGTTTTTAACTCCGGCAGCCTTGGCAGCTTTAAGAAATGCGATATGGTCCATACTCCCTGGAGATGAACTGCCTGCTATTTTAACACTTTTAGGATCTTCTTTCAGTGCTTCCATTACATCATTAATAGTTTCATATGGAGAATCAGGGTGCACTACAAAAATTCCATAATCCATAATCAACCTTGTAAGAGGTGTAAGGTCTTTGTAACTAAGTTTAGTAGAACCATTCAAATTAATAAGCAATAAAGGTGGGGAATAAACAATCACATGGTATGGACTTCCTTTTTTCTCCTGCATATAAGCCAAACCAACTGCTCCACCACCACCGGGTTTGTTTATAACTGGCATAGGTTGCGATACCAGCTTCTGGTCTTCCAAAACTTTAGCAACTGTTCTTATCGTCGTATCCCAACCCCCTCCAGGGCCCCCTGGAGCTATAAACTCAAAGGGTTTAACAGGATATTCTACTTCCTTACTATCTTCTTTTTTGCCTTCACCTGCCTGGTTGTTTGAAGAACAACCTGCTAAACTTAAGGCTAACAACACCAACACAACAACCCCAACAACCCCCACATTGCGTTTCCTTAAAAATCTCACTTGTTAATCCCCCTTGTAAATAGATTTTTGATAATCAATTACATTTGATTTGTCAATTCTCCATCAACCACCTCCTCATTTAAAACTAATCCCTTTACTCCCATGGTATCCTTATTTCCAGCAGAGGCACATGTTGTTGAGCGGCATGCATGTCTGTTTCTCCTACACTCCCCTGATGTCTGGGTCTTACCAATGTGGCCTTTACAGCATTTGCTGCATCATAATACACAAACTCAGTAATTTCATCTTCTGAAACACCGTAAAGTTTTGCTATCAATTCTTTGTTGATTACTCCAGCAGCTTTTATCTTTTCATACGTCTGCTTATCATTGAAGATAATATCTAATGTCACCTCAAAAGGTCCGGCATTCTTGCTCCTTATAACACTGGCAACATCTGTAAGTTTTTTGGTATTTTTTTTCATACAAAGCCCTCCTAAAATTCATAAATATCTATTGGAAATGGCTCACATGGATCATCAATTTCCATCAGATGATATATGTTAAACTTATACACCGGCCCTAGGGGAATCTCCAGAGGAGTAAAGGGTAAAGCAATATTGCCTGCTGTAGCAACCCTCCCTTCATAAGGGAAGTGCAAAAGTTCAGTGCGTGCTCTGGAACATACGGCAGTAGCAGTTTTTTGGTCTTTTGCGGCCACTTCCAGTATGATACACAGCTCATGGGAAGTTATTTCTTTCTGTATCTCATGTTCTCCCATAACACCGTTTTTCCCATATACATGGAAAATCATCTCATAGCTTTCTCGGGGTATATCTGAAAAATACTCCACCACATCCTGCTCAACACCTTCAAGGATCTCATCAATATGTTTAATTGCAAAGGGATCCCTCACCCCTGCAATAAAAATCGTCCTGTATCCTACCTGTTTTGCCCCTTCCAGCTTAACCGCATACGCTGCTGAGGGAATAAACTTGCTTCCGGAAACCTTCACCCTTCTATCATCAATTTGTTCGAAACGGCACTCTGAAAGGTCAAGAACTCCACCCGGCCCTGGCAAAAGGTATGGATGGGATTTTTCATAAAGCGTATGGGCAGCCACGGAAGTTTCAGTGCATCGAAGCTCTGGATCCATGGGTTCTAATACAAAATGATCTTTACGCAAATACCCGAACATGGTTTTCCCCGCCGGAACAGCACACAAAGCACCACATTCCATTATCTTGCCCAGATGCCAGCACGGACCCGGATCAAAACCTTCCTTGATACCCAGTGCCGCTATCGGTGCCGGATCATAACTTCGCCCTGTTATGATTACATCCACACCCATTTCAAGAGCTTTTAAGTAAGGCTCCACCCCCATCTGGGCCACAATTGTATTCGCTTTATTCACCTCTGCTTCAGTTAAATCATCAACCGGCCCACACGGCTTGATTTTCCCTTGTCTCAATTTTTCTTTGACAAGTTCTTTGCTGACCTCTCCACGAATTGCCGCCACTCGCAAATGAAATCCTTTTTCTTTACATATTTTTTCGACTATATCAATAAAAATTTTTAAATGCTTATCTGAACCTGCCCCACCAGCTGAACTGATAATAACAGGTATTTTTTTTTCATATCCCCCTTCCAGCATTATGGAAATATCTTTATAATAAGATTCCTCACTACACGTAAGAGCCCCCATACCCAGCTTGTGAGGCCCACTATCCGTTGACCCTGAATCAACGGCTATTACGTGCGGATTCCTCTTCAACCCTTCCTTGAACCATTTAACAGGAAAACCATACCCTAACATGCCTGTAGGGGTTAAAACCCTTATTTCTTCCATAAATAATAATGCCTCCTCTCGCTATAATTTTCTCAAAATTCTGTATGGGATACGGTATCCTTTGCGGGGTAAAAATAACTACATAGTTCTTCACAACATTAGTTAATTTTAAATCTATTCAAACCTACACCGGTCAATTCTCAGGGTATTATAACAATAAATTTTATCAATTTATGCCCTTTAGTAGAGCATATTTGATAGTATAATTTACCATATTAACCGTAAAATTAAAGATCATTAAACGCCCAGCTTATGGATTCCCCGATCCTGAATATTTCATAGCCTGTGCGGGAAAATCTAAGCTCTTAACCAAGTGTTTTGGAAAAGAACCAACAAAATTAACTTTTAAGGTTCTTCTCCATTTTAGTTGAGTTAAATGTCATGCAAACCCAATCCGGTCAA
>ENA-OSAE01000092-OSAE01000092.1-marine-sediment-metagenome-genome-assembly--contig:-NODE-92-length-66369-cov-435.011084_pt1 | contig 66369 bp, 71 predicted proteins | sample MGYA00237870_ERZ529317 | MGnify/ENA primary metagenome ERZ529317 (study PRJEB26369, sample SAMN03142812) | marine sediment metagenome | biome: marine; feature: borehole; material: sediment... | reverse complement strand
TCTATTTTCCATAACTATCTCCCGGGACTTAATGTTTCGAAAAAGAACGCCGGGGGTGGGACTTGAACCCACGCGTGCCTTACGGCACACGGGCTCTCCAGGCCCGCGCAGTGCCTCTCTGCCACCCCGGCATTTATGTTGTTCAGCAGTTTTTTCTGTCTTTTTAAAAAAGTGTTTATCAAAATTTTGGTAAACGGATGTCCTTTGAGGAGCATTAAATAATTACTTCTCTGAATTCTAAGGCATCACAAAACTCTCCAGTGAACTTTAAGCAAAAGTCAACTGAAGTGCTGAAAATTAACCTGTTGAATGATCCCTACATCATCCTTTCCGGCAGAGAAAGATGGAATTTAAACTGTAATCTTCGTTTTAGGAAATTTTATATCTACGTTTAAAATCAAATTTTCTTAAAAGCCGATGTAGATGGAATTTTTTCTTGGTGTCAACATCAGTTTCAATCCTTAACTCTCAATCAATTTCTTTTTTAGATTATGGTTCCCTCTAACTTCCTGTCGTGGATAAGATCTTATTGATTCGCAGTTTTATTTTCTGGAACGATGGGATAATTTTGATAGTTGTTCTCAGCCCATCAGGTCAAAGTCAGTGAAGGTTTGGTGCTATGGGCACGGCAATATCCTTCACAGAATCTATCAGTTTATATTCTTGATTGATCTACAGCGGGCCCGGCGGGATTCGAACCCGCGATCTGCAGCTTAGGAGGCTGCCGCCTTATCCTAGCTAGGCTACGGGCCCTGCAAGCTTGGGTTTATCTACGGTCCACTTGATATTGTTAAATGGTATGATGCAGAACTCTCAATCAGTTTATAAGAATTGTCCATGAATTGGTTTATCTCTTTAAGATGCAGAAGAGTGACCATTAAAAACCATGGGGGATATCATTGAAAAGCCAGACAACGGATCAGCAACTTGATTGCTGGACAGATCAGCAGCCCCATGACTTTTGGTTCTTACAGTCACTAACAAGTTTGAAATTGTTTTCAGAGAAAAAACAGAAATCTACTGCTGTATTCTGGAAATTGTAAAAGTGATTCATTTGAGTTATCCAGATGGTTGAGAGATTGACCCTCAATTTGTGATATCAGCTCCAGTAAAATCTTTAAAATTATTAATTCGAATTTTTATAAATAAAGTTTAACAATGATACCTTTAACTACCAAAATCGGCTAATTAGTTTCGAAGCAAAAATTATTTAATATTGAATCTTTAACCATATTTGAGGGATAGTATGGGCAAGCACAGGAAGAGGTGGATTACCGACTGGTGGCCGAACAGGCTGAACCTGAAAATTCTGAGGCAAAACTGCCCGAACTCGAATCCCTACGGCGAAGATTACAGCTACGCCAGGGAGGTTCGAACGCTCGACATCGACGCTGTCATCGAGGATCTGAGGAAGCTGATGAAGTCCACGCAGGAGTGGTGGCCGGCAGACTTCAACCACTACGGCCCCATCTTTGTCAGGCTCGCTTGGCACAGCGCCGGAAGCTACAGAATATACGACGGCAGAGGAGGGGCGAGAGATGGAAGCATTCGCTTTCCTCCAAGACTGAACTGGCCGGACAACATAAACCTCGACAAGGCTGTAAGACTGCTCTGGCCCGTAAAGAAGAAGTACGGGAGAAAGATCTCGTGGGCCGATTTAATAATTCTCGCGGGAACGGTTGCGCTGGAGGACATGGGGGTGAAGATTCTCGGCTTCGGACTGGGCAGAGAGGACATATTCGAGCCGGATGAAAGCCCGGACTGGGGGCCGGAGGAGGAAATGCTCACCGCAAGGCGTTTTAAGGGGAAGGAGATCTCGAAGCCGTATTCGGCCACGGAAATGGGATTGATCTACGTGAATCCAGCCGGGCCCGGAGGTGTGCCGGATCCAAAGCTGTCCGCGCGGGAGATAAGGCTCGTCTTTGCGAGAATGGGTATGAACGACGAGGAAACGGTGGCGCTTATTGCCGGAGGGCACGCTTTTGGAAAGTGTCACGGGGCGGCGCCGGAAGAATTTCTTGGGCCAGATCCGTCATCGTCGCCTGTGGAGCAGATGGGGCTGGGCTGGAAGTTCAGTTACGGGACTGGGAAGGGCTCTGACACCTTTACTTCTGGTTTTGAGCTCACCTGGTCTCCAACGCCGACAGAATTTGGAATTCACTACCTCAGACTGCTCTTTGAATACGAGTGGGAGATCGAAACGAGTCCAGCTGGAAAGCCCCAGTGGGTCGCGAAGGACGCGCCGGAGATAATTCCCGACCCCTACGATCCGAACAGAAAACACAGGCCGAGGATGCTTACAGCCGACTTGGCGTTGAGGTACGACGAGAAGTACGCTGAAATCGCGAGGAGGTTTTTGGAAAATCCCGAAGAATTCGAGAGGGCATTCGCGAGGGCGTGGTTCAAGCTCACCCACAGGGACATGGGACCGAAAATTTGCCACATCGGAAAGCACGTTCCCGAGGAGGAGTTCATCTGGCAGGACCCTCTACCCGAAAGGGATTACGATCTGATAGAAGAAGGCGACGTCGAGGAGCTGAAGAGGAGAATTCTCGACTCAGAACTGAGCACCTCCCAGCTCGTCTACACGGCATGGTCCTCCGCTTCGAGTTACAGAAATTCCGACAGAAGAGGCGGAGCCAACGGAGCGAGGATAAGGCTCTATCCGATGAACAGATGGGAGGTGAACCATCCGGACGATCTGAAGAGGGTTCTCGGGGTTTATGAGAGGATTCAAAGGGAGTTCAACGAGGAGCAGGAGAGGAGTGGAAGCGGTAAGAGGGTTTCCATCGCCGATCTGATCGTTCTCGGCGGATGCGCAGCAATAGAGAGAGCTGCCAGCAAAGCCGGAACAGGCGTAGAGGTTCCGTTCACTCCGGGGAGGGTCGATGCCACTCAGGAACAGATAGAGGTCGAGTTTTACGAGGCTATCGAGCCCTTCGCAGACGGTTTCAGGAACTACTTCAAGGATCCGAGCACGATAGACGAGGACGACGTTTACACGACCCCCGAGTACTTCTTAATCGATAAGGCCCACCTTCTCGGGCTTACCGTGCCCGAAACAGTCGTGCTCGTCGGCGGGCTCAGGGTTCTGGGAGCGGTTTACAGGTATGGAAAGCAGGGAGTTCTCACGGAAACTCCGGGGGTTTTGACCAACGACTTCTTCGTGAATCTCCTTGACATGAGCTTTGAGTGGAAGCAAGCGGACGAATACCGCTACACCTTCAAAGGCTACGACAGAAAGACGGGAGAGCAGAAGTGGATCGCCACAAGGGTAGATCTGATAATCGCTCATCACGACGAGCTGAGGGCCGTTGCGGAAGTTTACGCATGCGACGATGCGAGGGAGAAGTTCGTTCGCGACTTCGTAAAAGCCTGGAACAAGGTGATGAACCTCGACAGGTTTGATACCGTCTGAATGGTTTCGTAACCTCTGAAGGTGGGGCGGAGTCAATCGAAAACCCTCAGCATACAATTAACTTTCTAAAATTAATTTTTTGATAGAATTCTCCGAATTCCATTGCTAAGGCATGGTATTTTCTATTCTCAGAAAATAAGATCGGAACGGACAAGAAATCGTGTTCGTATGTTTTTCAGCCTAAACAAGTCTCACCCCCTTTGGCATTATGCTCGTGTTCCCGCAGCTCATGCACGTGTAGTAAACAAACCTCTCATCCTCATACAAGTATGAAAACCTTCCACTTCCGCAGTTTGTGCAGCCCATTTCAACCACCTTTTGGAATGATAAATAATTAAGTTTTAAAAATCTTTCGTTATAAATCATGAAAATTTTATCGAGAGCACAAAAATATTACAGCCCAAGAATATATGATAGAGACAATCATAAAAACCGGTTTAAGTTGTCACTTCAATAATTTCTGAATTATCAAAATCAGGCAAACATCTGCTTTGGAGGCTGCTTCGATGGTTTCAGCACTCTGCTGACAGATGCGAGAAAGTCCTCAGTTGTCAGCTCACTCTTACCCTCCACAATTGCCTTGTGAAGGGATGTCTTGATGACCTTTTCAACTATGTCCCTTCCAGAAAAACCTTCCGTTATTCTGGCAATTTCATCGAGATTTGCCTTCACAGCAACAGGAAAATCTTCAAGATTTTTCTTCATGATCAGAAATCTCTCCTCAGAAGTGGGCAATCTGAACTCAATTTCCTCCTCAAACCTGCTCCTGACTGATGAGTCAAGCATGTCAATTCTGTTTGTTGCTGCAATCGTGCAGATTCCATCGTTCTTTTCTATACCATCCAGCTCCGTTAGCAGGGCATTGACAACCTCGCTCACATCTCCTCTCAGATCCTGATAGCTTCTGTCGAGAGCTATGCTGTCAAATTCGTCAAGAAAAACTATACATGGAGCCACCTGTCTTGCCCTTTCATACAGCTCATGTATCCTCCTCGCACCATCTCCCACATGCTCTCCAATCAGCTTTGTTGATTTAACCGAGAGGAAGGGGACATGGGCCTCATTTGCAAGAGCCTTTGCCATCATTGTCTTTCCTGTTCCTGGAGGTCCAAAGAACAGTATATTCTTTGGAGCCCATTTACCAAATTTCTCAGGACTTTTGAGATATTCTAGGACTATTCTCGCCTTCTTTTTTGCATCATCCTGCCCAACAACATCTTCAAGGCTTATATCCACAACAATTTCCGTCTCGATCTCTTTATTGGGACTTTCAACAAGAAAAATTGTTGAATCTCCAACATATCCGCTCTCAGGGTCGCAGGCTGTGATTTCGAAAGCAAAATCGGGAAACATCCTCATGTCAAAGAGCATCTTGCCTTTGTGAATGAACTCCCCCCTCCACTGATCTTTGGCGTATCTGTCAAAAACCTTCAGGTTGTCAATCCTGGGATATTCATGATAGCTTGCTTTAAGGGGATACCCGAGAGGTTTCATGACAACATATCTGACTTCTCCTCTGCTCTGGCTTTTACCCTTTCCAGTCATTCAGACCAAAAAACTATTTGAACTTATTAATATTCTTTGCCCTTATGAGACTGTTTGTTGCAGTGGACATTGATGATGATCTCAGGCATAACTTTATCCCGCTGCTCAAACTGCTGTCATCGTTCAGAGGTGTGAAGGCTGTTGAACCTGAAAATCTGCACATAACGCTGAAATTTCTTGGAGAGGTTAATGAGGTGAGTGCAGAGAGGATTAAAGATGAACTGGGAAAAATTCATTTTTCTCCTTTCGAAATAGAGTTCAGCGGAATTGGATTTTTCCCCAATCCAAACTACCTGAGAGTTGTATGGGTTGGTGTAAGTGGAGATGGAATTTACAGGCTTGCAGATGATGTTGAGAAGAGAATGAGGAAGCTTGGATTTAAAAAGGAGAAGGATTTCAAAGCTCACCTTACTGTTGGGAGAGTTAAGAGGATTGACTCATCCTCAAAAACCAGACTGCTCAGAGATCTGGAAAGTTACAATACAGAATTCGGCAGAATGACTGTAAAGGATTTCAGACTTAAGAAATCAACACTAACACCAAAAGGGCCGGTGTATGAGGATGTCGCCATTTACGGTGAACAGAGATGAATGGGATTGAGAAAGTTATTGAGGAGGCAAGGAAGCTTGTAGAGCCAAGTGCCGATACAGTTGAAAGAGCCAGAAAGGCTGAAAGAGAGATCGAGAAAAGGCTAAGAGAGATCCTTGAGGGGTACCCGGAGATAGAATTCAGGTTTCTGGGCAGCTATGCAAGGAACACTTGGCTTCCAGAGAGCCTTGAAATTGACGTTTTTCTGCTTTTTCCTGAATCATACTCGCTTGAAGAACTTGAAAGGATTGCCCTTGAGATTGGGAAAAGGGCAGTTGATAGCTACGAACTCAGATACGCTTCCCATCCCTACGTCCATGGGATTGTGAGGGGCGTCGAGGTTGACATTGTTCCCTGCTACAGGCTCTCAAAAATTGATAAAATCAAAAGTGCTGTTGACAGAACACCCTTTCACCATGAGTGGGTTAAGGATAGAATAAAGGGGAAGGAGAGCGATGTGAGACTTCTGAAGAGATTCATGAAGGCCATAAATGTCTACGGTGCAGAGTACAGGATAAGAGGTTTTTCAGGATATCTCTGCGAGCTTCTCATCATCCATTACGGTTCTTTCCTCAATACTGTGAAAGAGGCATCAAGATGGAGAAGAAACTTTGTAATAGATCCTTCCAAGGGGAGAACTTACACAAAAAAAGAGCTTGATAGCATTCTTGTTATTGATCCTGTGGATAAGAAGAGAAATGTGGCGGCAAACCTCAGCATAAACAGCCTTGCAAGATTTGTGGAGGCATGCAGAGTATTCCTTGAGAAACCATCTACCGAGTTTTTCATTAGCAAAAAACAATCGTTTGATAAAGAAATACTGAGAAGAGAGGTAAAAAACAGATTCATCTACTGTGTGGTTTTTGAGAGACCGCCGATAGTTGAGGACAACCTTTACACGCAGCTTGAGAGAGCTGAGAGGAGAATGGTGAAAATTCTTGAGGAAAATGAGTTCTCTGTGCTCAGAAGTGGACATTATGCTGAGAATAACTGCTATTTGATTTTTGAACTCCTCTCAGGTGTTATTTCTGGCGTAAAGAAGCATTATGGACCGAGATTTGAAAGCTATGCTCACAGCATGAAGTTCATTGAGAAAAACGTGGAATATTCAAGATTTTTTGAGGATGGCAGGTATGTGACGTTCAGAAAAAGAAAGTTCAGAGATGCAAAGAACCTGTTGGAATATGCTGTAACCAGTGAATACAGATCCATGGGAAAGGATATATCCGAGTTCATAAAGAAGGGCAGAGTTCTGGAAGGCAATGAAATACTGGGTAACGAAGAAGTGCTGCCATACCTTTCTGAATTTCTGGGGGTAAGTCAATGAAGATAACATTCCTCGGAACAGGTGTGTCAGTGAATGTGGCTAACAAGGCACAGCAGTCCATTCTGATTGAAGATGATAAGCTTGTGCTTGTTGACTGCGGCTATGGGGCAATGCTAAGACTCCATCAGGCCGGATATGACGTTAAAGATCTGGATGCAATCCTTCTGACTCACTTTCACTTAGATCATTGCGGTGAGATTATGGGCATACTTAAGGCGAGATGGCTGAGCGATGCAGATGAGATAGCTATATACACTCCCAAAGGAGGAGAAAAAGGTTTTGAAGCATTTTTACAGGCTTTCTCATATCTTTCCGGAAAGCTTAGATACAGAATTTACGAATTGAAAGATGGCACATCATTCTCAATCGGGAGCATGAGGTTCTCAGCCAGAAAAACAGTTCATTCTGTTGAGAGCCTGGCATATTTTATCAATGGTCTCCTGATTTCAGGAGACACCTGTGCCTTTCCAGAGCTCTATCATGATGTTGATGTTGCTGTCCATGAGATGTCCTTGGATTTTGGAGGAAATGCTGATTTTCACACTTCTCCGGAGAATTTTGCCAAGAACGCCGGTTCAATCAGCAAGGCATATCTGATCCACCTCTATCCTCCAGCATATCTGAACCGGAAAAAAATTGCAGGGTTTCTGGAAGAGAAAGGGATTAAAACTTATTTCCCTGATGATCTTGAGAGGATTGAGCTTTAGGTTGATGTACCCTTTTGACGTACAGAGTTTTTGCTTCTTGACGTCTCTCTTTATTGACAGGTTTGAGACCATGAAAAGTGTGCATTAATACCGCATCAGGAAATGATTGCATCATATCCCATTCTTGCTCAAATCAGTCACTTCCTTTCCGATTTTCTCTTCACTGAAAACAAAGTCGAGCCTTTTCAATATACGGTGATAACCGAGTTACCTTAGAGTCCCCGTCTGCTCTCCTGAAAGTTTGACAGTCGTTTCTTCACGTCTGAACAGGTCGATGACAAAGCTTGTATCGAAAAGGTACATCACATCAACCTCTTCAGCCTTTCAGTATCAGCTATCCTTTGCTCCTCTATTGGAGTCCTTATCATCTCAGCATCAGCATCATCGAGAATTTTTTGGATGTCACTCATTCTCCTCCGCTTCATCAGTCTCCTTATAACATCACTGAAGCTTTCCCATTTCATGCTTTCCCATTTCATTCAGAGCCTATTCTCGGTTTTTACTTTCATAAAACTCCTTCACTAAAAACCCATTAGAAAATTCCATCTCAATGGTTAACAATCAACCTGCAAGAGACAAAAGAATGGTAAAAGAATGGTGGGTAAGGAAAGATCTGTCGAAAACTTTAAAGCCTTTCCGTTTTCCTTGCTCCCATGAAAATACTCCTGCTTCACTCAGACTACATCGAGTACGAGGTGAAGAAAAAAACCAGATTTGCCGAGCAATTCGAGGGAAAAGGAGCAAGAATTGATGAAGCTCTTGTTGTTTTTGTTTCAGTTGAGAAGGGTGACACAGAGGAGACAGCATTAAGGGCTGTTGAGGAGATAAGGGATGTTGCCGGGAAGGTGAATTCAGATAAAATCGTTCTTTATCCTTATGCTCATCTCTCATCCAGTCTTGCAGACGCTGAAACTGCCGTGAAACTTCTCAGGTTCATGGAGGAGAAACTTTCAGATGATTTTGAGGTTCACCGCTCTCCATTTGGATGGTACAAGGCATTCAAAATTTCGTGCAAGGGTCATCCGCTGAGCGAGCTTTCAAGGGAGATAAGGGGTGAGGAAATTGAGCTTACCCAGGCGTTGAAGGATGAGGAGAAGGCCAAGAGCTACTGGTACATCCTTACTCCTGATAAAGAGCTTGTGGATGTTGAGAAATTCGATTTCTCGAATTATCCAAATCTCAGAAAGTTTGTTGATTATGAAATAGCAAAGAGAAGGGCTGTTGACCAGACTCCACCTCACGTGGAGCTGATGAAGAGGCTTGAGATTGCTGATTATGAAGAAGCATCAGACAGCGGACATATGCGTTATTATCCCAATGGAAGGCTCATCAAAAGCCTGCTTGAGATGTTTGTTACCGAGAAGTGCATTGAGTACGGAGCAATGGAGGTTGAAACACCGATAATGTACGACAGAGCCCATCCAACTCTCAGAAAATACCTTGAGAGATTTCCTGCGAGGCAGTACATAATAAAGGGAGACAAGAGGGACTTCTTTTTGAGATTTGCCGCATGCTTCGGGCAGTTTTTGATGACCGCTCAGGCAACAATAACCTACAGGCATCTTCCTCTGAAAATGTACGAGCTCACGAGGTATTCGTTCAGAAAGGAGCAGAGAGGTGAGCTTGTTGGACTGAGGAGGTTAAGGGCTTTTACAATGCCTGACATGCACACCATAGTCAGGGATATCGAGGAGGCGAAGGAGGAGTTCTACAACCAGTACAAGCTTTCAGTGGAAGTTCTGAAGGAAATAGGTCTTGAACCAGATGATTACGAGGTTGCAATCAGGATAACGAGGGATTTCTATGAGGAGAATAAGGACTTCATCCATTCCATAGCTGAGGTTCTGAACAAGCCCATTCTGATTGAGATGTGGGATAAAAGGTTCTTTTACTTTGTTCTGAAGTTCGAGTTCAACTTTGTTGATGCTCTTGACAAAGCCTCAGCCCTCTCAACGGTGCAGATTGATGTTGAGAATGCTGAGAGATATGGTATTACCTACGTGGATTCAGATGGGAACGAAAAACATCCGATGATTCTTCACTGCTCTGCCAGCGGTGCAATTGAGAGAGTAGTTTATGCTCTTCTTGAAAAAGCCCATTTATCAGCAGAAAATGGAGCTCTCCCAATGCTCCCAGTCTGGTTATCTCCAACTCAGGTGAGGATAATCCCCATAGCAGAAAGGCATCTTGAGAAAGCCATTGAAATTGCTCAAACACTGAATGAGAACAGAATAAGAGCTGATGTGGATGACAGAGAGGAGACAACAGCAAAAAAGGTGAGGGATGCATCAACAAGCTGGATACCATACATTGCTGTCATAGGAGACAGGGAAATTGAGGAAGGGGTGCTTACAGTAACTGTAAGGAAGGAATCCACCCTCAAAGGTCAGAAGAGGGTGAAGATGACCTTGGAGGATCTCATGGATGAGATCAAAAATGAGACTGAAGGAAAACCATATAAGCCCCTGCCAATGCATTTTATGTTATCAAGAAGACCATCCATGAGGTGATTTAATGGACAAAGATCTGATAAAAACAGTTATTCCACTTGCATTGGGTATTGTGGCAGGAGCAGTCTCATTTTCGTTCACAGGGAACATCAGGGCAAGAGACCCTTTTGGAATAATAATTCTTGCATTTTTCATATACCTTCACAAGTTCATTCTTCCCAGATTTCAAATTCAGATTGAAACAAAAGATTGGCTTGGAATAGGTTTTTTGACACTTTCAAGCTGGTACATATCCTGGACATTACTGCTGAATCAGTGATCTCCAATCCGGAACCCTTATATTACGCCTCCATTGCCTCATCCTGAAATGAGCATCAGGATAGCTGTTGTTGATAAGGAGAGGTGCCAGCCAAAGAAGTGCAGTCAGGAATGCCACAAATACTGCCCTGTTGTGAGAACAGGTGGAGAGGCAATTGTAATTGAAGACAGGGCAGTGATAAGTGAGGAACTCTGCCAGGGATGCGGAATATGCGTTAAAAAATGCCCCTTCAATGCAATTTCAATTGTAGGACTCCCCTCTCAGCTTGAGGGGCATGAGGTTCATCGATACGGTAAGAATGGTTTCATTCTCTACAACCTTCCAATTCCAAGGAAAGGGAGTGTTGTTGGACTTCTCGGGCCAAATGGAACTGGAAAGAGCACGGCAGTGAAGATTCTCTCAGGTCAGCTGAAGCCAAATCTTGGAAGGGAGAATGCAGAATGGGACGAGATCCTTGACAGATTTCAGGGGACAGAGCTTTTTGATTACATGAAGGCTGTTGCAGACGGCAGCATAAAAGTGAGTGTAAAACCCCAGTATGTTGAGGCAATCCCGAAGGTTTACAGCGGGAATGTTAAGGATCTTTTGAGGAATGTTGATGAAAGGGGTGAGATGGATATTTATGTTGAGAAGCTTGGACTTGAGAACTCACTGAACAGGGACATAAGAGATCTGAGTGGAGGAGAATTGCAGAGGGTTGCAATACTTGCATGCATTCTGAGAGATGCTGATTTTTATTTCCTTGATGAGGTCACATCCTACCTTGATATCCACCAGAGAATTGAGTGTGCCAAGGTGATAAGGGAAATCGCTGAGAGAAAGCCTGTTCTCATTGTTGAGCACGACCTTGCCATTCTTGACATGCTTGCAGATTATGTTCACATCAGCTACGGAGAACCTGCTGTCTATGGTGTTATAACTAACGCAAAAGGTGTTAGGGTTGGGATAAACCAGTACCTGAGAGGGTATCTTGCTGAGGAGAACATAAGGATAAGAGAGAAGGAGATTGAGTTTGAGATATTTCAGCCATCAGAGTCTGAAATAGAAGAGGTTCTTTTTGAGTACCCAAGCTTTACAAAAACATTTTCTGGGTTTAAACTTTATGCAGAAAGCGGAAAACTGAAAAAAGGAGAGGTTGTAGGTATTCTTGGGCCAAACGCAACCGGAAAGAGCACATTTGTAAAGGTCCTGGCAGGAGTTTTGAGAGATGATCAGGAAAAGGTCAGGCTTGATATGAAGGTTTCATACAAGCCCCAGTATGTTAAGGGTGACGTATCAATGCCCGTGATCTCATTTCTCAGAAGCATAAACCCCATGATCGACTCCTCATACCACAAAACAGAGTACATAAAACCCCTGAATCTTGAAAAGCTTCTTGACAAGAACATAGATGAGCTGAGTGGAGGAGAATTACAGAGGGTTGCAATACTTGCATGCATTCTGAGAGATGCTGATCTTTATTTGCTGGATGAACCCTCAGCTCATCTGGATGTGGAGCAGAGAACAGAGGTGGCGAGAATTCTGAGGAGGTTTGCCATGAACAACAGCAAAACCGTGCTTGTTGTTGACCATGACATCTATCTGATTGACATGATATCTGACAGAATAATGGTTTTCGAGGGAGAGCCTGGAAAGGAGGGCAGGGCGAGAAGGCCATCAGGGATCAGAGAAGGAATGAACAGATTTCTGAGAAATCTGGACATAACCTTCAGGCGGGATGAGGAGACAAAAAGGCCGAGAGTGAACAAGCCAGATTCGAGGCTGGACAGGGAGCAGAAAATGGCGGGGGAGTATTACTACTATGTGAGAGAGTGATGTAGGGTTTTTAAGCAGTATCTGAAGGAAAACATAAATAAAATTGGACTGTAAAAATCAGGCCTCAGCTTCAACTTTTTCTGAAGCCTTTGACAGAGCTTTCTCCTCAACGATCTGTTTTGGCTCCTTTATAACCTCTATTTTCCTTATCTCGACTCTTCTCAGCGGGTAGATTTTCTTTGCGTTTCTGTAAATTTCTGCAGGAATCTTTCCAAGTATCGACTCCTGAAGGAACTGAACAAAGCTGTTTTTCTCTGCATTTGCCCTGATGATCTCGTTCATGACTCTCCTTATGCTCCTTTTCTGAGAACTCTGACATCTCTTGACCGTGAATGCAACACTCTTCACTCTCAGCACATAACCGTCTGATGTTCGGACATCAACTATGTCCTCAATTTTGCTTGTTCTCCTCCTTGTGAGACTGTTCAGGTAGTCTCTCGTGAGCTCGTATCTGTGGAATTTTGTGTATGCATTCTCTCCAGCAACCCTGAAAACCTTGAAAACCAGCTTCTTGTACGGGTTCTGGTTTGAGTAGTCATTTGTGAGCTCTGCAAGAGTTATCTCAACCGTTCTGTCAACAACCTTCCTCTCATCGTCTGCTGGAGTGTAGCCTATTTCTGACATTCCGAAATACTCAGGAGCAATGAGAGTGAACCATTTCTTCATTGTCCATTTGTCCTTGACTCTTGTCTGCCTCTTTCTCCTTGCCATTTTAACACCCCTTAAGCCTTGGAAAGCAGTGCTATTAATAAACTTTTTGTGCCAACATTTTTCCACCTGTGCTGCTGTTTGGAAGCTTTTCCCCTCCTTGGACCTCTTCCGGAGATGCAGCTCTCCTGCGAACAGCTGAACAGGATACCTGACCACTATTTTTGGCCGATCATTGGCTTCATAGATGTGGAATGGATAACCTCTTGAGAGAGTCATTGGCATATCTTTTAGAGATACTGAACCTGTCTTCAGAATTCTTCATGAATACCAGAGAGGCTTGATATCGATCTTGCTGCCAAATCAAAAAAGTTTTAATAACCCTCACATTTGCCCATAATCATGCTTCCTCCCAAATCCAACTTTTCCGAGTGGTATCATGAGATAATCCAGCAGGCTGAAATCATGGACATCAGGTATCCTGTTAAGGGACTTTATGTGTGGTTTCCTTTTGGATTCAAGCTCAGAAATCTGATCTACGGAAAACTCAGAGAGATCATGGATAGAGAACATGATGAGGTTTACTTTCCAGCTTTAATCCCTGAAACTGAGCTTGGAAAAGAGGGGCAGCATATAAAGGGGTTTGAGGATGAGGTTTACTGGATAACCCATGGTGGGCTTGATAGGCTGGATGTGAAGCTCGCTCTCAGGCCAACAAGCGAAACAGCAATGTATCCGATGTTCAGGCTGTGGATAAGGAGTCATGCTGATCTGCCCTTGAGGGTTTATCAGATTGTGAATGTTTTCAGGTATGAAACAAAGCACACGAGACCGCTGATCAGACTTAGAGAGATAACATCATTCAAAGAAGCCCATACAGCCCACAGAAATTATGAAGAGGCTGAGGAAAATGTCAAGATGGCTGTGAATGCTTACAAAGAGTTCTTTGACTCTCTTGCCATCCCCTACTTTGTCATAAAACGCCCGGAGTGGGACAAGTTTCCGGGAGCAGATTACACCATAGCCTTCGACACAATAATGCCAGACGGCAGAACCCTGCAGATTGGTACAGTTCATCATCTCGCCGACAACTTTGCCAGAACATTTGACATAAAGTACGAAACCCCTGAAGGAGATCATGCATATGTTCATCAGACGTGTTATGGGATATCTGAAAGGTGTGTTGCCTCTGTGATATCAATACATGGCGACGATGTTGGTCTGATCCTTCCATTTCATCTCGCACCCCATCAGGCGGTTATCATCCCCATACTCTACAAGGAGAGAGAAAGGGAAGTTCTCGAGCTTTCCAAGGAAATTTTCAGCAGGATGAAAGAGCTTGGCCTTAGAGTGATTTTGGATGACAGTGATGAGAGACCGGGAGCAAAGTACTACAAATGGGAACTTTTTGGTGTTCCGCTGAGAATTGAGATAGGTCCCAGAGAGGCTGAGAACAGAGAAGTTGTGGTATCATTCAGGGATGAGAAGGTTAAGAGAAAGATACCTGCTGAAGAAATCACGGAAGAGAGGATAGCTGAATGGGCTGATGAGATGCATGAAAGGCTAAGAAGAAGAGCACTCGATTCAATGCTGGAAAAGGTCAGATTCTTTGAAAATCTTACAGAGATGGAGGAGTGGATGGGCAGGGGAGTTGTACTCTTCCATCTATGCGAGAGTCTGGAATGTGGAGAGAGTATTGAGGATCAGGTCAAGGCAGGAGTTCTTGGGGAAGTAATAGAGATGCCTGAGGGAATTGAAGCTGACAGAGATGGCAAATGCATCATCTGTGGTGGAGATGGAAAGCTAAATGCCATCGCAAAAAGCTATTGATCTGTCCCCCGGAATTAACACTGCTCTTCATTACTGGCAGATGCCATCTCGGAGCAGCTGACCTTCCGGGGCTGTTCCATGCCGGGGTTGCCCCAAGGTCATTGGCAGAGCTTTTGCTCATTCTCACCCGGGGACCATGCGACATGGTGTAACCCCAGCGCTTGCAGGGGGCTTCATCGCAGGCATTGCCTTCTCCACACCCTCCCCGGCTGGGGCATGAACAACTCTACCTCAGAAAATAAATACCAATCGCAAACTATATCAATTTTTGCCAAGCATTTATAGCCATGCAGGTTGAGGTTTCAGATCTTACATCCTCTCTGAAGCTCTACAGGGTTGGTCTGATAAACTACTATCTTTTCAGGGGTGAGAAAAACATCCTGATTGAAACAGGCCTGACTTGCACAGCTGAAAAACTGCTTGAAGAGATTGAGGAAGACCTGGATGCTGTCATCATCACCCACTCCCATTTCGATCACATTTCAGGGCTCTCCGTGATTCTCGAGCAGTATCCTGATGCCGAGGTGGCAGGGCATGAGAGGATAGCGCCTCTGCTGAAAAAAGAGAAGGTGATAAAGTCATGGTACTCAGATAACCACCATTTCTGCAAGGAAGATGTTCAGGAACCGGTTTTGAGGTTGGATGTAGAGCTTAAAGAAGGGGACAGCTTTTACGGACTGGAGATATTCGAGTTTCCGGGACATGCTCCGGATTCAATAGGGGTTTACAGCAGAAAAGATAATGCACTGCTCGTCACAGATTGTTTGGGATACTTCACATCCTCAGGCAGAATAGTTCCGCTTTTCTTCTACAACTACCAGCAGTATCTGGACTCTATCAGGAGAATTTCAGGCTTCAGACCTCAGGTTCTGGGTGTTGGGCATCTGAGAGTTTTCAGGGGGAGAGAGTGTGACCAGGCAGTTAAGGATGCGTACAATGAGGCTGTGAAGCTCGGAGACATGATAAAATCGGAAATGAGCGATGAAGAGCTTATTGGGTACTTCTTTGTCGATGAGCTCAAACTTTACCCCGAGCAGGCAATGAAGGTTTCAGCTGGACTTCTCAAGAGAAGAGTTCTTGAATCCTGAATTCTCTGCTTTCTTTTCTGAATTCAGTTATTCCGGGAATGTCGGCAAGAATGGTGGAGGCTCTCACCAGAATTGAATGGGCTATCCCGGCAGAAATACTTCCCGTTACAACAGACACCATGAATCCGGAACCGCTCTCAAACAGCCCCATCCCTCCCGGAGTCAGGGGAAGAAACATCAGAAGTGTCCCGAGAGGCTGGAGAATCATTGATTGAACAAAGCTCACATTCAGTCCAAGTGCCCTGAAAATCAGGTACCACTGAACGCCAACAACAACCCATCCTGCAATCGATATTCCAAGGATAAAAACAGCATTCTTCTTTGTTTCTCTCGCATACCTCCTTATCATTCTGATTCTCTCAAAATCAGGAGGCATGTCGGTCCACAGATACATCACGGCAATGGCGCTTATTAGGAAGGGCAGGACAATCAGGGAAAGCTCGTTCAAGCCAAGAAGATACACTATCCCAATGGATGCACCGAAGACCTTGACAACCATCTCCACAGCCTGAGCAGATAGAATTGTACCCATAACTGCTTTTGAATCCATGCTGTAAGCCGAGGCAAAAACGGGAGTGGAAAAGTAACCTGCCCTTCCCGGAGTGAAGTCTCCAGCAATCATCCCTGCAAGATGAGCCTTAAAAACATCGGCAAATCTTGACTTTATCCCCATACTTCTGAGAAGATGGTGAATTCTGTAGGCAAGGAGGACATTCAGAATTTCGTAGCAAACAACAGATCCTGCAAAAAATGCGGGATTTGCTGAAAGAATGTAATTGACGGAGTCCCTGAAAAACAGAACAAGAAGCACGATAATTCCAGCTCCTGCTGCAATCTTCAAACCCCGCATTCTTAGTCTGATTTTCAGAATGAAATATAAAATGTGTGGTTTCCCTGAAAATCATCATTGGCAACATTAAAATATTCATGGGATTTATGGCTGCTGAATGCTGAGCATAATTCTTCCAGCCTACAATGAAGCGAAAAGGATTGAAAGTGCTGTTGAGAGGATAATGGAGTTCATGAATTCAAATTTTCAGGATTTTGAGATAATAATTGCCGAGGATGGCTCAACAGATGGAACAGATAAAGTGGCAGAAAAGCTTGCAGAAAAATATGGGTTTGTCAGGCATTTACACAGCGATGAGAGGCTTGGGAGGGGGAAGGCACTGAACAACGCCATAAAAAGGTCAGAATATGAATTTGTGATCTACATGGATGTTGACCTCTCAACAGATCTAAAGCATGTGAATGATATTTACGAGGCTCTGAAGGCTGGTTATGATATTGCAGTTGGCTCAAGGCTCCTGAAGAGCAGCAGGGCTAAAAGACCATTTACAAGAGACCTCTCATCGAGGGTTTATAATTTCCTTGTAAGGGCTCTGCTTAAATCAGGAATTCATGATCATCAGTGCGGATTTAAGGGATTCAGAAAGAGCAGAATTGCAGATATTCTTGATAGCATAGCTGACAATCACTGGTTCTGGGACACCGAACTTTTAGTTCTCGCCCAGAGAAAAGGATTGAAGATCAAGGAGATCCCGGTGACATGGGAACATGGAGGGGAGTCGAAGGTTAGTATTCTGAATGACAGCATATACATGCTCAGAAACATTTTCAGAATCATGAGGAAACGATGATCGGAGGGATCATCCTGAGGCTTGAGGAGAAGTGGGATCTTGATGCAGATCATCGGGAAGTCATTCCAAAATCGAATATCGATCCAAAGAGGAAAATCAAAGGTTCCCATTCAACCATCATAGGTGGAAGAGATGGCAGAGAAATGCTGAGGAAAATTGCAGAATCTGAGTATGTTAAAAAGATAATTCCTGGAGTTATCGAGAACAAAGGTACATCAAAAGGCTCTGTAAGGGTAAAGCTGACAAGATGTGACAGAAATGGAAATATAAGAGCTCTGCTGATTCATGGAGGGACGGTTCAGCAGATCCATGTAATAACAACTGCAAGGAGTGAAAAAGAGGGAAAATTGCTGATTGAAAAGCTAAAAGCTCTTCTTTAGATCTCTGTCGTGTGCCCACACCTCTCCATCCAGATACACCTCCTTCTTCCATATTGGAAGCTTTGACTTGAAAAGCTCCACAGCTTTCTGTAACGCCTTCCACAAATGCTCTCTGTGCTCTGTCATGACAAGCACGTAAACTATATCCTCCTTTGGCACCACAGTACCTGCCTTGTGATAAATTCTGACCCCTCTGACTCCTTCCATCTGCTGGACCTCAGACTCAATCTCCTCTCTGATTCTGTCGTACATTTCATCAAACCTCTCGTACTCAAGTCTGACAACCTCCTTTCCATCATGTATCTTTCTCACAAATCCAATGAAAACTCCTATCGCCCCGCAGAACTCGGAGCTCTCTGTCTCCTTGAGCTTTCTTATCAGGCTTTTGAGACTCTCACAGTCCTCTGCTCTCTCCGCTTCATCTGCATTCCTTATTTCAGGAATCCTTATTCCAAGATTGCTGATTTCCCTCACATCGAACCCCTTCAGCAGTGCATAGTCATATCCAAGATCTGCAAGCAACTCTAAAACTTCTCTGAGATTCCTTGGCTTAAGTCCAAACCTCACACAGTCCTCGCCGAAGTAAAGCTTCTCCTCTCCATTGCCTCCTTTCTCAACCAGAATCGCACTGCCCTTTTTTCTCAGATCATCCAGTATCTTCTTAACATTCTCTCCAGCAATACAGACCTTCATCCCATCATCTCCCTGAGCTTCACATCTATTCCGCAGGCAAAATCCCTGACAAGCTCAAAATCAACATCAAGCTTTCCATCCTCCACATCAATAACAGCACAGCTTGATGCTGAGAGCCTTGGAGCTGTCGGACTTCCTGGACAGATAAGAACAGCCCTTCTCATTCTCTCCACAACATATCTGTGAATGTGTCCGAATATCAGCACATCCACATCCATTTCCATAGCCTTGTATCCAAGATCGTGAAACTCGTTAAGAAAATTTCCCCTGTGAATCAGTCCGAATTTCAGCCCATCAGCCTCAAATATCTCGGTTTCGCTGAGCCTTTCTCTGACCTCACAATCATCCGCATTTCCGTGTACCCCGATGAAGTCATATCTTCTTTCAAACTCATCCAGAACGTCTGCTGATGTGAAATCTCCAGCATGAACAACCATATCTGATGAATCCATTATGGAAATCAGCCTTTCAGGAAGCTCGTTGAATTTTTGAACGTGAGTGTCTGATACTGCTACAATTCTCATAACAAGAAGTTCTGATAACTGATTTAAAAGTTATTCCTCGATTTACGGGGAGATGCTTTCCCCTTTTCTCTGGATATCTTTAAGCTCAAGCTCATTTGCGAACCACACAACTCTTTGCGGGAAGGGAATCTCGATTCCATTTCTCTCAAGTTCCGCCCTTATTTTCTGAAGCAATCTCATTTTCACATCATACCACACCTGAACTGGAGCCCATATCTTCACAGAGACCATTACAGCATTGTCTCCAAGTTCATCAACAAAAACAGCTGGAGCAGGGTTTTTCAAAGCAAATGGCTCCTCATCTATCACCTTCCTGATTACCTCAACAGCTCTCTCCGCATCATCTGAATACCTTATTCCTATCCTGTACTCAAACCTCCTGACAACATTTCCGGTGTAGTTGGTTATGTTTCCTGTGAAGAGAGTCTGATTTGGTATTCGGACAAAAAGCCCATCATAGGTTCTGATTATTGTTGACATCACATTTATGTCCTCTACAAAGCCTGAAATCCCCCCAACCTGAACCTGATCTCCTATCTTTATCGGCTTCTCCCACAGAATGAAAATTCCGGAAATTAAATTGGAAACTACACTCTGGCTCGCGAAACCAATCACTATACCTGTTATTCCTCCGGCAACCAGAAGTCCTGATGGATTCAGGCCAAGCACCGGCAGAATCGTGATAAACCCGACCAGTATGATCAGATAGTAGATCAGCTTTAGGATGAGTTCCCTATAATTCTTTTCCATCCTGTCACCTATGATTCTTCTGAGATATATCGTGACGCTTTTTGCCAGAAGAACCGAGAGAGCCATTACTACTACTGAAAAAATCACCTCTCCAACAGTGATGTCCCCGTAAACAGGACTTCCAAGCACGTCAATCATAACCCCCACTCCATGAAGAACCTCTTGGCCACAATCTGCACTTTCCTTGGGGGGAATATCTCAACCGCCTTCTTCATATCCCTGCTCAGTGGCTCCATTAGAAATCTTGTTTCAGCTGATCTCTTTGAGCTAACCTCCATTTCGACCTTTGAAAAAACGGTGGTATCATTGTAGAATATTTTCATAAGATATACGTTCAGAACGCATTTTGAGATCTCAACCCACTCATCAAAACGGTTTACAATTCGCAGTTCCATAATCCCCTCTCTCAGAGGGTCAACATCGCTTGGAGAATCGTAAATTTCACTTTCCCAGTATCTGCAAACGATTCCATTCCTCGGGTCACCATAAAGCGTGTATTTCTGTTCTGCGAGAGAGAAAACATCAATCAGTTCAATATCACCGCTTCCTGAAACGAACACACCGATCTCAATCGGAAATTTTACAAAGACTCTCTCTTCAAAATCGGGAGCAATTACAGTGCTTTTTTTAAACTGAATAAGTAAAAAATTCGTGATGCACGATGGAAGATTTACGGGCTCAATAGGATTTATCACGATATTTCCATCGTTTGACGAGATTATCTTTTCCGTTTTACCCAGTTTTGACTCTCTCAGATAAATGTACTTCATGTTCTGTTTCTTGACTGTTATTCTTGCATTGTCTGTTATTAGATTTATGTTATCAAGGGGGTATACTCCAAAAAAACTCAGAACCCCACCCCCAGGAAATACTTGAACACAAGAATCGTTACAACTACCATTATCAGAGAATGCTTTAAACCGGCTCTTATGCTTCCTGCTCCCATCACTCCTGCAACAATCCCGCTAAAAAGACCATTCAGGAGCGTAGCATGGTAAAAAAGGTTTGTGAGTTTAAATGGGTCCGGGAACGAAAAATATATGCCGGTAAGTTCGCTGGGAGCTGTTATGTTTCCAAAAACGGAAATGAAATTCTGGTTTAAGACAACCACTGTGAATAGAAATACTCCGAATGTTATATACACAATAACTGTATACACAAACATCTCTGTTGCAACTCTTTTTCTGAAGTCCAGATAGATCTCGGCATCACTTGCTGCGGTGAAAATAGCAGCTTTCACGTTATCAGTGGCTTCAAGGGCTTTCACAAGAATTGACACAACCTTGGATACAACAGGACTCCCGATCCTTTCATCAAATCTTTCAAAAGCTTCTGTGATTAATCTACCCCACTCTATGTCCTTTCTAATATTTCTAACCTCCTTGGTGAGTGACCCCAAATCTGAAGTGGATATGACTTTAAGGGCATTAACCAAAGTCAATCCGCTTTCATTAAGGCTTCCAAGTTGTTTTAGAAACTCAGGAAGATCGTTTTCAAATTTTCTAAGTCTATACGATCTGTATTCAAAAATTACTATGTATGGGAATGAAGATATGAGAAAAATTCCTCCCAAAATTGTCTCAATTCTCATGTTGAAGTTATAGTATGCATATACTCCCACAGCAACAGAAATTGGAACTGTAAGAATGAGGGTGTATTCTGGATTTCTGAATATAAACCTTGGACTAAGTACTCTCTGAAGAAATCTGAAAGTTTTGAGGAATAAAGCGACTATTCCTCTTTTTCTTTTGAACTGAGAGGACCTTCCATTATTTATTATCCTTGCCTTCAGAAATACAGGGATTGTCTTTCTCGTAAGCCATCCTGGTTTTTCTTCTTCAACCATGGATTTAACGAGCCACGTAAACATCAGCCCGCCTATCGGTATGTAGGCATATACGATGATTTTTGAGACCGTTTCAATGTTCTCTCCGAGCAAACCCATAACAACAAAAACAATCAAGGTGAAAAGCGGTGCTACAACAAATACTGCCACATAAACCTCTGCCATGATTTCAAGGGAGTTTATGAATATCTCATGGAATCTTTCCCTCTCTTCAAGATAGTGGGCAGATTTGAATTCTAAGAATTCACTTAGCTTTCCACCACCTTCCACAACACTGATAAGATCTTCAAGAAACTCAGAGAGTTTTTGGGATGGTGTTGTGTTTGCAACATATCTCATGGCAGATATCAGGTCTTTGTGAAATACTTCAACTTCTCTGAAAATAATCCCAAATTCTTTACCAACCTCGCCGGTAATTGATCTCTCTTCTGCAATCGTCTTTATTATTTCAAGCAGAGGCGTGCCACCCTTAGACATTCCAAGCATTATATTTACCACATGTGGTAATGCTGAATCTATTTTGGACTTTCTCTGAGCTTTAAGAACGACAGGATAAAAAAGAATGATTTTTCTGGCAATGTAAAACATGAGAACTGTCAGTACAATCAATGATCCCACTTCGATAATAAAAACATCGGGTCTCTGGATGGAGATACTTATGGGAGACCTGACGTAGGTGTAGATGTCTATTGGGAGGAGTGATCTGAATGATCCGGTATAATTGGCGTACCAGATTCCAATAAATCTGGAAACACCAAGAGATACTACAAAGAACAAAGGTAACAGTATCAGAGGATAGAAAAGGGAAATGGCCATATATCTCGGAACTGAAACAGGCATCCTGGATGATACAAGATTTCTCTCAAGATCTTGGTATTTTTCTTTATTTTTCTGGTATCTATGTCTGTAAAATTTCACAATGAATCCGGGAACAGGCAGGGTAAAGCGCTCTCTGAGATAACCGAGATCTTTCCTATTCGGCTGTGATCTCATATTTCATACCCTCTCTGAGTATTTCTTCAAAAGTCTCTTCTGGATTTCGATAATACGAATGAATTATATGGGTGAGGTGTATGTAGTCTCGTATGTCCTGTTTATCCAGAAATCTCAGGAAGTTCGCTCTTCTTTGCAATTCGTTCAAAGTTTCTTCGTAAGATTCTCCTCTAATAACAGCAATTTTTTCGAGTTTTTTCGGCTGGTTGATCATATAGTACCTGTCATCATATGATTCCCACCTGTAAACCTCATTGATCAGAAGATTCTTGTCATTTGGATCTACTCCAAGAAACTCATATATGGCTGTAACCCTTCTTTTTCTGATACCGGCTTTAGTCCATTGAGTCTGGATGGGTACAATATCGAGGAACTGGATCAGACTTCTCGGAACGTTCAGAGGATCACTTTCAAGCCTGTATATCGTCTGATGGATATCTCCCGCATGAAGCGTTGAATATGCTGCATGTCCTGTGCTCATTGCCTGGAAGAGAGTTTGAGCTTCAATGCCCCTAACCTCTCCAACGATTATGTATTCTGGTCTCTGCCTGAGGGCAGCTTTAAGCAGATCATACATAGATATTGATTTTTCGTCTCCTGTAGTCACCTCTCTTGTAACTCCTGCGATCCAGTTGTCATGTCTTAACGAAATCTCTCTCGTGTCTTCAATTGAAACAACCTTGGCGTCTGGCGGGAGAAACATGAGAACTGCATTGAGAGTTGTCGTCTTTCCCGCTGCCGTCTCTCCAACAACCATCAAGTTAAGTTTGTTTTCAACTGCAAGCCAGAAGTACGCCATCTGCTCTGCAGTGTAGGTCCCGAGTCTCATAAGATCTATTGGGGTCAGCGGTTCTTCAGTGAATTTTCTTATTGTGAATGACGACCCTCTCGGGGTTATTTCTGTACCGTAAGTGGCCTGAAGTCTGCTGCCATCTGGGAGTGATGCGTCTATGATTGGATTTCCGAAGCTAATATGTTTTCCAGATAGTTGAACCAATGCCTGGACATATCGGTCAAGTTCAAGATCCGAAAATATGACTGTTGTCGGTATGTTACCGTATTTCTTGTGATAGACAAAAACAGGTATGTTGTAGCCATCGCAGCTTATATCCTCAACATACGGATCATTCAGCATTGGATCAATTGGTCCAAGCCCGATAAAATCTCTGTAGAGATAGTATAAAAGCTTCAATCTCAATATGGGATCAAGCTCAACTAAGAACTCTTTTACAATTTCATTAAATGCATCGACAAGAATCTTCTCCTTCTGATAGACATCTACGGTTATATCCTTTAGGATCAGTGTGTTTCCAAGTTCAATATAGATCTTTTCCATTAACTGAAACTCATCAATCGTTAATGTTGGTTCCATGGGGATATACTTGATTCCTTTTGTATCAAAGTCCTTTATAATTCTAATTGCTACAATGGGTCTGAAGATCCAGTAAGATTCAAGAAGTTCTCCATTTTCAATTTCTTCTAAGTCCTCGATTATCATCTCTTCAGAAATATCTTCATCGAGATATTTCTGAAATAGATGGTAGTATTTCGTTGCAACGACCACCATATCAAAGCTAATAAATTAGTAAAATATAAAAAATTTGCTCACCTGCTGTATTGAATGTTCAGGTCTTGAAATCAGGTAAAGTCCTGAGCCTTCACTCTCGCTTCATGTCTCTGAATTTTTAGATAAGTCACCAAAGGTTTTTATAACTTTTATATAAGCCTTAAACCGATGACAGTGAGAATCCTTGACACAACTCTGAGGGATGGAGAGCAGACACCTGGAGTTTCACTGAGTGTTGAGCAGAAACTCATGATTGCTGAAACACTTGACAGGCTCGGTGTTGATATAATCGAGGCCGGAACGGCTATCTCCTCACAGGGAGAGTTTGAAGCGATAAAGGCGATAAGTGAAGCGGGTCTTAATGCTGAGATATGCAGCTTCGCAAGGATAAAGTTTGAGGATATCGATGCCGCTGCAGATGCCAATGCAGACTCAATCTTCATGGTTGCCCCCTCATCCGACATTCACATCTCAAGCAAGTTTCCGGGAAAGACAAGGGAGGACATAATAGAGATGTCCGTTCAGGCAATCGAGTATGCAAAGGAGAGAGGTCTGATAGTTGAGTTTGGAGGGGAGGATGCCTCAAGAGCTGATCTGAATTTCATTATCGAGCTTTACAGGAATGCAATCTCTGCAAAAACTGACAGGCTGGCATTCACAGACACGGTTGGAGTATTCACACCTGAAAAGGCCTACGAAACCATGAAAACATTAAGAGAAAACTTCAGGATCCCGATTGCATTTCACGGTCATGATGATTTCGGACTTGCAACATCCAACACGGTTTATGCCGTGAAGGGTGGGGCTGATGAAATACATGTGGCCATGAACGGGCTTGGAGAGAGAGCTGGAAACGCTGCCCTTGAAGAGGTTGTCATGACCCTCGAATTTCTCTATGGTATAAAGACAAACATAAACAAGGAGATGATCTATCCTGCTTCACAGCTTGTTGAGAAGCTAACAAGAGTCAAGGTACCTCCAAACAAGCCAATTGTTGGAGATAATGCGTTTACTCACGAAAGCGGGATACACACTTCCGCACTGCTCAAGAATGCAAAGACATACGAACCCATTTCCCCTGAAGTCATAGGAAGGAAGAGATCGATAGTTCTCGGAAAGCATGCGGGCAGAGCGAGTGTGGAGGCAATAATGAAGGAAATGGGTTACAGGGCCAGCAGGGATCAGATGAAAGAGATTCTGGCAAGAATCAAGGACATAGGTGATAAAGGAAAGCGTGTTACAGATGCAGACATAAGAACAATAATCGAAACTGTGCTTCAGATAAAGAGAGAGAAAAGAGTTGATCTGCTCGATTTATCAATAGTGAGCGGTGTTCACGTGATGCCAACTGCAAGCGTTAAGCTGAAGATAAATGGCGATGAGGTTGTGGAGGCTGGAGTCGGTCTCGGTCCTGTTGATGCTGCGATAAATGCGATAAAAAAGGCCATAAAGGACTACGCTGACATAGAGCTTGTGAGCTATCACGTTGATGCCATAACAGGAGGAACTGATGCGCTCGTTGATGTCGTGATCCAGCTCAAAAAGGGAGACAGAATAGTGACTGCAAGAGGAGCGAGAACAGACATAATCATGGCAAGCGTTGAGGCATTTATTGAAGGTCTGAACATGCTCATAGATTAATCGAGAAGGATAATGGCAACTGACCTCCCGTCACCTATTTTCAATCCCAGCCCTGAAACATTTATCCCAACAGATGAGAGAGAGGGTCTGACCTTCGGTGATTTCGGGCATCTCTGGGTTCTCCCATAATCACATTGCTGGCAGAGATCACACCCTCCGGGAAACAGAGCAAACGCCATCGGATAATCAGAGATCAGTCTGCTTTCAATCTGGGGCAGGATTTTCTGGAGCTTTATCTTATCCAGCATGTAGTCTTCGAATCTGTAGATAATGGCTATTGCCCTGCTGTAGGATTTCAGAAATTCGTCATAACTTTCGGGAACATTGGGAGGGCAGGAGTACCTTTTCCCGAAGTATCCACATCCAAACCTGCATTTCCATCTTGCCCTCCTGTCGGGGGTGAGCTTTCTCGCATCTATTTCCACAATATTCTCAACATTGATCCTTTCCGTGGAAAGCATTTCCCTTATCATCTCATGCAGATCGACCATGTTCCTCAAACTTCCACGTAGATGAAAAATTTGACGGAAAGTATTAATAATTCCCGGATACAAGATTTTCAGAATGATAAAGGTCGAAGTTGCAGGTGTTTACCTGGCTCCAAGCATATTTGGTGGTACACCTGTTGTTCTGCTCAGAGACGAGAACAACAGGTTTCTTCAGATATTCATAGGTATTTCCGAGGCTCTTTCAATACACTCTGCACTGAGAGGTGTTGTCCCTCCAAGGCCTATGACCCATGATCTTTTTGTTGAAGCCCTTAAAAGGCTGAATGCAGAAATTGAGAAGATAGTGATTGATGATCTGATAGAAAACACGTTCTATGCAAGAATCCACATCATTGCCGATGGAATAGATCACGAGATTGATGCAAGGCCGAGTGATAGCATAGCACTTGCTGTCAGGTTTGATGCTCCTGTTTATGTTGAGAGCAATGTTTTCGATGAGGCAGGCTACCTTGAGGAGATACCTGAAGACTACGTCCCTTTTGATGAAATTTCCGTAGAGTGAGAAACATTTTTATCCAATGCATTCAAGGTGCTTTATGGGACTCAGGGAAAGGGTTGAAGAGGTCATAGAAAAGGAAATCAGGCCGGCACTGGCAAGAGATGGAGGGAATATAGCCGTTGTTGATGTGAATGAAGATAATGGGGAAGTGCAGGTTAAGCTTCTCGGTGCATGCTTTGGCTGCCCCATGTCTCAGATCACGCTCACCATGTTTGTGGAGCAGCAGCTGAGAAGCAGGGTCCCTGAAGTGAAGAAGGTTATTCCCGTGTAAAATTTTTTAAATCACCGGTGCATTTCACATCTGATGATCGCATATCTGGAGCCTCTGAAGCTTCTCATTTATGATGAAAGAGCAATACCAGGAACATCCTCATCAGGTTTTGGTGGGTTCTGCGAGTGTGGAGGAGTGATGACCCAGAAAACGTGGCATCAGAATGGAGAGCTGAAAATTCTTGTTTCAGAGTGTGAGAACTGCTGGAAAATTGAAGCACTCGTCTTCAGAGGGGTGGATGTGATTGAGAGGGAAAATGTGAAATCTTTCAAAAGAAATGAACTCAGAGACTTTCTATCAGTCATTCTGACATCAACAGAGCTTGAAGCTGTGATGAACAGGTGGAATGAGATTGAATACAACTACAACGCCTACAGCAGGGCGAAAAAGAGGCTCGAAGAGATGGGTCTTGATCTTGAAAAGCTGATGTCCGAGATTATTTTCTGATCTCACTCAACTCTCCTCATGGCCTCCCACTCAACTCTGCTGTTTCCTGCAAATTTCATCATTGCTGATATTGAAGATAGCTGAAGAATGAGTGCATGGAGCAAAAGCCCCCCATAAATCCTGACCCCCCTCTTTCCATATCTTACAAGAAGAGCCGGCAGTGTAAGAAAAGATGGGATGAGGAACATCACTGGAAAGTAGGTGGCCGTCAGGGCCAGAATCCAGGACAAAACAAACTTCGGATTTCCCGATTTCACAACATCGCTGAAATATCTCCAGAGTTCCATTCCTCCAAAGTACCATCTTTTTCTCTGAGAAAAAAGATCCTTCCAGGTAACAGGTGCCTGCTCAAACATGAGAGAATCACATATCTCAGCCTCAAGTCCAAGGCAGTGCATCCTTGTCGAGAAGTCAGCATCCTCGGTGATGCTTTCTTCATTCAGCCTGTACCTGAAAATGTATTTTGGATTCAAAAGTCCTATGAGCCCATTGAACTGTCTGAATCCTGATTTTTTCAGTAGAAATCCTATGAGCTTGTATTCTATAAAAACACCCTCCGCCACGATCGTGAAAGGGTTTATCACCTCCCTCCCTGATGAGGCTATGTACACTCCAGATTTCATTTTCTCAAGGCATTTCACAATGAAATCCTCTGATGGCCGTGAATCGACATCAAAGATGGCTATGTAATCTGGTCTGAATTTTTTAATAGCCTCAAGACCGTCATTTATTGCTCCTGCTCTCTTTCCACGATTTGTATTTCTTGCAAGAACATCAGCCCCTCTCCTCTTCAGTTCAGCCACCCTCTCATCTTTTTCATCTCCATCAAAGACGTAGAGTATTCTGACGTCATTTTCACCATAATCAATACCTGAAAGATGATCGGCAGACTTTATGAGTGTTTCAAGGGGTTCATGGATCGAAACAGGAATGATAACACCGATTCTGCCCATTACATCCTGAAAGCAATACCTTGTTTTTATCTTTAACTGATTGCAGAGGGAGAAACAAGTGTTATATAACTCTCAGGACTGGCTGAATTGATGGAAAAGAGAGTGGCGGTGATAGTTTCTGTCTCACCATCGGAGCCTGAGAAGGTTGTTGAGAAATCAGCCCAACACATCATGAACCTCGATTTTGACGGATTGATCACGAAAATAGTTTACGTGATCGATTTAAAGGACAGAAATGACAGAAGAGGAGAGAAGATAAGAGCAACGGGAGTGGATGTACTTGAGAGAGACCATAGAAGGGGGAAAAAGGCTGGAGCAATAAATGACTGTCTGAATTTTCTTCTCAGCTCGGGCTTCAAGCCTGATTACCTAGTCTTTTTTGATGTCGATTCAAGACCATCAGAGGATTTCATCAAGAAATGCGTAAAAGCACTGGAGGAAAACAGAAATGCATTTATTGCATCATCAGAAAGAATTGTGATCAATCCAGATACTCTTGTTTCAGAGACCCTTGATCTGGAATACAGAATCTTCAACTTTCTAATAAAGAGATCAAGATTCAAGAATTTCAACGGTCTCATTGGGGTTGTTAGAGGAGATGTTATCTTAAAATACAGAATGGACGAGAGCTCATTTGCAGAAGACCTGGATTTCTCTACAAAAATGCACGCTCTTGGTTATGAATCTGTTTTTGTTGAAGGTACATCCATTTACGAGCAGGCACCTGTTACCTGGAAGGATCTTTTTTCTCAGAGAAAAAGATGGTATTACGGTGGTCTGCAGCTCTTTAAAAACAGGCATCTCAGGAAAAATAGACGAATGGCATTTGAAATCCTCTCTGCTGTGATTGCTGCTCACCTTGTAATTCTCCTAACGCCCCTTCTGATTCTATCCCCACTTTACATACTCTACAGATTTCGAAAAGTTAAAAAGTTGAGATTGGTATTAGGGCTGGCGATTTATCTGCTGGTAAATCAGGCCGCCGCTCTGGCATCACTTTACAGCTTTATGAGGGGGAGAGAAATAGAGTGGAAGGGAATAAAAAGAGTAGAGCAGTAAAAACAGCAGTTCTCGGGATTCTCATAAGCTTAGTTACATCCATCGCAATTCTGAAACTGACCGAAACCAGCCTGACGTGGGAGGCTGTTAAAACAGCCAACATCTATTACCTGTTTCTTGCAGTAATTCTTCAGGCAATGTTCTGGTTCTTATGGGCGTTCAGACTCAGAGAGGTTGTTCAGTTTCTCAATCATGAAATCTCCTTCGGATACGCTCTTGAGATGACCATAGCAAGCATGTTCCTTGCCGCAATAACCCCATCCTCAGCTGGAGGGGAGCCATTAAGAATAAAGATGCTCTCAGACAGAGGTGTGAATGTTGGCTCAGCTGCAGCAGCTGTTCTGGCTGAGAGGGTTCTTGATTCCATCTTCTTTGCAACCGCCCTGCCAGGTTTCATCCTTATTTCCGATTTCTCAACAAGGTTCGGGATTGAGGTGACAGTTATATTTGCAACACTTCTTGCCACGTTTCTCTTCTTTTTATATCAGCTGTTCAAAAAGCCTGAAAGAGTTGAAAAGCTTACAGAATACATTTACAGAATTTTCAGGAGATTCAGTGAGAGAAAAGCCCACAATTTTCAGGATTACATAAAAAAAGAGCTTTTTGCATTCAGGGATGCTGCAATTCAGCTATCAAGAGTTTCAAAGCTCAATCTCCTTGTTCTTTTTTCTCTGACAGTTGCCTTATGGACAGTTGGGTTCATGATCCCCTCTGCCATACTTCTGGCCCTTGGCTCAGAACCGTTCTTTCTGCTATCCTACACATCCCAGCTAATCATAGTCGTAGTTTCACTCATTCCACTCACCCCTGGAAGCAGCGGGATAGCAGAGGCAAGCATGGCTTATCTCTATTCAAGATTCGTCTCCAATGAAATTCTTGGAATCCTTGTTGGGATCTGGAGATTTGTAACCTACATTCTGAACATAATAGTGGGGCTGTTCGTTAACATAAGAATTCTGAAATCAAGGTATCTTTCAAACAACAACAGCTAAAGAATTCTCTCAATCTCAAGGATCTTTTTCGCCCACCAGAGCTTTCTCCCTTTTATTCCTTCAGCATTAAACTCAAAGCCATGGAGGATTATTTTCTTGGCACTGAATCTTTTTGCAATCAGTGCCGCTCTATCTCCATCTGTAAAACCTCCAAAGTTGTATATTCTGTCAAATGGCACATTCTGGGTTGTTCCCACAAATTTTCTGACCTTCGGAACAACAGACCTGACTCTGTCCATGTTGTCACCGTGAGCGTGAAGAACAAGAACTGCTCCATTTTTTTCAAGACTGATCAGAATTTCATCGGGCTCCTCCATATCCGTAACATGTACGTCAGGGGTTCTGCCTGACAGTTTCATCCACCTTACAATCGCCTTTCCGGCAGTTATTATCACCTCACTTTCAATTCTCCCCTTAACTGCCCCTCCAACAACCGTGACCTCTTTTCCCGAGATTGCTTTTTCAAGAACGTCGCAATCAAGAAGCTTCTCCCCTCCAAGTCTGTGCATCAGCCTTGCAGACTCATCATCCTTGTCCGGAGAAAAACCGAAATCAGATATTATTTTTCCGTAAATTTCGAACCACTCTTCAAGCCTCATACCTTTCTATGCCTATCCTGATTCTCCTGCCATCAACGTCCCATTCCCTGATGTAGCCTGAAGGTTCTCCAAAGATGATTTCCTTTGATCTTGTTTCCTCTTTAATGTACTCAATCCATCCCTCAACCTCGCTCTGGTTGAAATCAGCTGATGTCTTTATGAACTCATCAACATCAAGGTTCATCTCCTTTCTCATCTCCTGAATTCTCCTGACTACCTCTCTGGCAAATGCCTCCCTCATCAGATCTTCATCAAGAACAGTATCAAGGTAGACCGCTCCTTTACCAAATTCTGCCACGCTGTAATCATCTCCAGCATGGTACTCAATTTCTAAGACTTCATCAACACTGAGCTGGATGCCATCAAACTCTATCTTTCCACTTTCTACAATTCTTTTCAGTTCATCCTGATTCAGTGACTCCACAAATTCAACAAAGGTTCTGACACGCTCCTTGAGCAGTGGACCGAGCTTTCTGTAATTTGGCTTTGCAACAACTGTCTTCTGAAATTCCCCAACATATTCAACTTCCTTAACATTGCACTGATTCTTTATTATCTCCTCCAGATTCTCAACCGCCCTTTTGACATCCTCGCCACCCTCAACAATCATTTTTCTGAGGGGCCATCTGAGCTTTGTCCCTGCCTTCTGTCTCGCGTTGTAGCTTGCCTCGCTAATGTCCCTGACAATCTCCATGTCTCTTTCAAGCTCCTCATCAACCCACTTCTCCTCAAACTCAGGATATCTTTCAAAGAATACAGACTCCTCTCCTCTTCCAAACTTCCTGATGAAGTTCTGATATATGTATTCAGCAACAAATGGAGATATGGGTGCTATTGCCAGCAGAACCTTCTTTATAACCCTGAACATAACCGCATAGGCCGAGATCTTTGAGGGGCTGTCTCTCTCCTCCCACACCCTTCTCCTGCTCAGCTGAATGTACCATCTGCTGAAGTCCTCAACAATAAAGCTCGAAAACTCCCTAACAACTCTGTGCAGCTGATAGCTCTCCATCGCCTCATTTGCGATCTTCACAAAGCTTTCAAGTTTAGAGAGAATCCACCTGTCCTCCGTTTTCAGCTCAACCTCCCCAACCGGGGCCTCTCTAAAATCATCAAGGCTCATGTAGGTGTGGGCAAATCTGACAGCATTCCAGAATATGTTAAGAACTCTGAGATGGTTTTCAGCCTCATTCCAGCTGAACTTTAAATCTTCCCAGAGAGCAGAGGAGAGGACGTAAAGCCTGAAGGCATCAACACCTACCTTCTCCACGACCTCTTCAGGTTCAACCACGTTTCCAAGGCTCTTGCTCATCTTTCTGCCCCTCTCATCAAGGGTGAAGCCATGCATCAGCACGGTTTTGTATGGGGCTTTGTCAAATGCCACAACACTTGTGCCGAGCAGAGAGTAGAACCATCCCCTGGTCTGATCATGTCCCTCTGTTATGAAGTCAGCAGGCCATAACTTTTCAAAAGCCTCTTTCTCGTATGGGTAGTTCAGGGTTCCCCAGCTTGCAACACCGCTGTCAAACCAGACATCAAAGACGTCCTCAACCCTTCTCATCACCCCACCGCATTCACATTTGAATGTCACCCTGTCTATCCATGGCCTGTGCAGATCCAGATCTTTCTCCCATTCAATTTCATTCACATCCCCAACAACCCTCTCACTCCCGCACTTCTCGCAGATCCAGACTGGAATCGGTATGCCCCAGTATCTCTGTCTGCTTATGCACCAGTCCCTCGCATTTCTGACCCAGTCCCTGAATCTTGACATTCCCGCCCACTCCGGAACCCAGTTGACCCTGTCTATCTCCCTGACCATCTCATCCTTGAGCTGGCTCACTTTCAAAAACCACTGCTCGGTTGCTCGGTAAATTATGGGTGTCTTGCATCTCCAGCAGTGCCCGTACCTGTGGGTTATTTTTTCATCTGCAAGGAGAAGCCCTTTGTTTCTGAGATCCTCTATTATGACTCTGTTCGCCTCCTTCACATGCATTCCAGCATACTTCCCTGCCTGCTCGGTGTAGATTCCCCTGTCATCAACAGGATTGAATATCTCAATTCCATGAGCAATTCCGAGCTCGTAATCCTCAAGACCATGGCCGGGAGCCACATGAACGCATCCTGTGTTCTCTGCAGATACAAAATCTGCCATGTACACCCTGTGGGGCTTCTCCTTCTGGAGTGGTACCTCATCAGAAAGAGGATGCTCGTATTCAAGCCCAACAAGATCCTCTCCAAGCCTTGTTTCGATTATCTCCCAGAGCTCGTACTTTCCTTTATCAAGCACATTCTTTGCAAGCTCCTTTGCCATAATCAGGTACTCTATCCTTCCATCCTTCATCGCCTTGACAGTTGCATACTCCAATGAAGGGTGGACTGCAACAGCCATGTTTGCAGGGAGGGTCCAGGGCGTTGTTGTCCATATCACAATGTACGAGCTCTCCTGTCCCTTTACAGGGAATTTGACGTATATGGATGGGTCTGTCTCATCCCAGTATTCCACTTCAGCATCTGCCAATGCAGTCTCGCATCTGGGACACCAGTTAACCACCATGAGCTTTCTCTCAAGCAAACCCCTTTCATGGGCTCTCTTCACAGTCCACCATGCAGAGTTGATGTACTCTGCCTTTACAGTCATGTAAGGATTTTTCCAGTCCATCCACACTCCAAGCCTTTTGAACTGCTCTGTCATCGCATCTCTGTTCTCAATGGAATACATCATGCACTTCTCTACAAATTTATCAATTCCAAAGCTCTCTATTTCTTTCTTTTCTTTTATTCCAAGCTCCTGCTCCACCTTGACCTCTATTGGCAGTCCATGCATGTCCCATCCAGGCCTGTCTGTAACGCGATAACCCTGCATTCTCCTGAATCTCAGGACAGTGTCCTTTATGACCTTGTTCCATGCTGTTCCCAGATGTATTCTTCCTGTTGTGTAGGGAGGACCGTCAACAAAGAAGAATGGTTTCTCTCCTCTTTCTTTTGCCTTTTCGTAAATCTGATTATCCTTCCAGAATTTTTCAACCCACTCCTCAACTTTCCTGAAAGAGTAAACGTTAGTGAATAAAGTCATGCTTCAATGGACAATTATGTGATTAAAATATTTTATGAAAGACTCATCCAACCCAACCGCTGCTGTTTCTGGCATTTTTCCGGAGGTACGGTTAAATACCACTTTATAGATCTATTATAACAATGGAGATTGAGGAGTATGCAAAAAGCTTAGGTGCAGATGTTTTTGGTGTTGCGGATCTTGAGCTTTTAAAGGATTACCCCGTTTATCCGGAGAATCTCCTGGAAAAGTTCATCAGAGGGATTGTAATTGGTGTCAAATTAAGTGATGCAGTCTTTGATGGGCTTCCTGAAACAAGGGGACTCTATGCCAAGCAGTATCAGGTGGCAAACGACAGGCTTGACAGAATGGCCTTTGAAATAGCCAGAATGATAGAAAAAATGGGTTACAATGCAATTCCAATTCCGGCATCAAAGATGCTCAAGGATTTGCACTGGAGCAGCTTCATATCCCACAAAGCAGTTGCAAGAGCCGCAGGAGTTGGATGGATAGGTAAAAACCTGCTTCTTGTAACTAAGGAGCACGGGCCGAGAATAAGGATGGCCACAATCCTAACAGATATGCTCCTTGAACCGGGAGAGCCCGTTAAAAGAAGATGCGGCAAGTGCAGGGAATGCATTGATAGTTGCATAGTGAACGCTCTGAAGGAGGTTGATTTTGAGAATTATCCAAAGAGGGAGGAAGTACTTGATGTTGACAGATGTGCTGAAAAGCTCACGGAATTTGCCTCCGATCCGGACATTGGTTTTATGGTGTGCGGGATATGCGTGAAGGTGTGTCCGTGGGGAAAGAGACGAAAAGTGAATCGAAGTATGCGGATTGATTAACTACAGGGAGGTTTATCGCAACAGGTTCCGGAGCACAAGATAATGTCCATCAAAAACCTATATCCTTTTTCTCGAAACTTTTCCGGCACAGATTTTTCTATGGTTTATTAGGAGGTTTCTCGGTAATCCCGAGTTATATTCTCTCAGAGGTGGATACAAAATGGCGGAGTAGAATTTTTACTTTTGGGGAGAGCGTGGATATTTTCAATTCCAAACGAAAAAGGCATGCATGGCTGGAAGGATCATGCTCAGCAATATTTAAATATCCTCTCCTTAAGGCAAGTGGCAGAGGGTGATTGAATGGAGGAGGGTTTCAAGCATATTGTCAGGATTGCAGACACGGACCTTGATGGCAGAAAGTCTGTGATTCATGCTCTAACCGGAATCAAGGGTATCGGTCTGAGGCTTGCAAGATCCATAGTGTACAGTCTCGGGATAGATCACAGCAAAAAGCTGGGAGAGATGGATGATGAATCGATAGCCAGGCTCAAGAAGTTTGTTGAGGAGGAAATTGAATCCCTGCCATCCTGGCTTCTCAACAGGAGAAAGGACTACCACACGGGCAGGGATCTGCACATCCTGAACAAGGACATTGACTTTGCAAAGATGCTGGACACTGAGAGAATGATAAAGATAAGGGCTTACAGGGGTATGAGGCATGCAAGAGGTTACAAGGTCAGAGGGCAGAGAACCAGGTCAACAGGCAGAAAAGGAGCAACAGTTGGTGTTATCAGAAGGAAGAAGTGAGGTGATGCTGAATGGGTGATCCCAAAAAGCCAAAAAAGAAGTACACAACTCCAACAAAGCCATGGGACAGGGTGAGGCTTGAAAGGGAGGCTCCGCTTGTTATAAGGTATGGGCTGAGAAACAAGAGAGAGCTCTGGAGATTTCAGAATTTGCTGAGGAAATACAGAAGGGTCGCAAGGGATCTGCTGGCAAAGGTTAACTTTCCTGGCAGAGAGGGGGAACTTGCCAAGGCAAAGGCCCAGCAGGTCATAAAGAAGCTCAACAGAATGGGGATACTCCCTGAAAACTCAACCCTCGATGACATTCTCAACCTCACTGTTGAGGATTTTCTTGAGAGAAGACTTCAAACAATTGTATTCAGGCAGGGTCTTGCAGGAACAATAAAGCAGGCAAGACAGTTGATCGTTCATGGACACATAGCTGTTGATGGAAGAAGAGTCACATCGCCCAGTTTCATTGTTGAGAGGGATCTTGAGAGCAAAATTGGATATTATTCTGGATCACCTTTTTCAAAACAGGTAGTGGAGGGATGATATGGCTGAAAAGAAGAAAAAGGGTGTTTGGGGAATAGCTCACATATACTCATCCTACAACAACACGATCATAACCATAACCGACATAACGGGCAGGGAGACAATTGCAAGGATAAGTGGTGGGATGGTTGTTAAGGCTGGAAGAGATGAGGGCAACCCGTACACAGCAATGCAGGCAGCACTGAGAGTTGCTGAGGTTGCAAAGGAGAAGGGGATCGAGGGAGTCCACATAAAAGTCAGGGCTCCTGGTGGAAACAAGCACACTACCCCCGGGCCTGGAGCCCAGGCAGCGATCAGGGCTCTTGCAAGAGCAGGGCTGAAGATCGGCAGAATTGAGGATGTGACACCAATACCCCATGATGGAACAAGACCGAAGGGTGGAAAGAGGGGGAGAAGAGTTTAATTACTCACTCCTTTCAATTTTATCCGGTGCTGAATTATGAAGGTTGAGGTTATAAGGGATGATGGATTCTGGACAGAATTCATTCTCAGAGACTCAAATCCGGCCTTTGCAAATGCCTGGCGAAGGGCAATGAAGAGTCATGTTCCTGTTATGGCTGTCGACTACGTGGACATCTACATGAACTCATCCTACCTTTACGATGAGATTCTGGCCCACAGAATCGGTCTGATACCCCTCAAAACCAATTTAGAGAAGTTCAATCTTCAGAACCAGTGTGTGTGCGGAGGAGAGGGCTGTCCAAGCTGTCAGGTTTCACTCAGGCTGAATGTAGAGGGGCCAAGGGTCGTCTATTCCGGAGATTTTGTTTCGGATGATCCGGAAACAGTTCCTGTTTTTGATAACATTCCCGTTATCGAGCTCTTTGAGGGTCAGCAGCTCATGCTTGAGGCTGTTGCAAGGCTTGGTTTTGGGAGAGAGCATGCCAAATTCCAGCCGGTATCTGTATGCACATACAGGGTGCTTGCCAGGGTGAGGATAAATGAGTCCTGCTCCTCATGCCGGAAATGCGTTCAGGTATGTCCGAGAAATGTTTTTTCAGTTGATGAGGATAGGGTTAGGGTTATTGACGAGTTCAGCTGCACCCTCTGCAAGGACTGTCTGAAGGTGTGCGAGGAAAATGCGATAGAGCTCACAGAAACAGATGACTTTCTGTTCACGGTTGAATCCATCGGTCAGATGGAGGTCAGAGAGGTTGCAAGGAGAGCACTTGATGCAATAAAATCAAAAGCCCAGGAAATGGTATCGCTGATGGAAGAGCTGTAGAAATGAAAAGGGAAGCATACTGCGACACCTGCAGGGACGAAACATCTCATTCTCTCATAAACCCCTCGAGAAATCTGTTTAGATGTGAGGTGTGTGGTTCGGTTGTTGAGATAAGGCCGGAAAAGAAGATTGGTATCAGGGCAATTATCAGCCTCGATGACAGATCTGAGAGGGGAAAGGTTGAGCTTTCAAGGTCAGAAGTTGTTCACAGAGGCCAGGAAATTGTTGTTGAAACCAAAAATGGATTCAGGATTGGGGAGATTACCTCAATTGAACTGAAAAGTGGGAAGAGGGTTGAGATCTCCAAGGCTGAAGAGATAGAAACAGTGTGGCTGAGGGATGTTGGTGAGGTCAAGGTTAGAATAAGTCTTCACAAGGGAGCGGTTACAACCCCTTACGAGATATTCACCTCGGGAGAGGTTGAGTTCAGTGTGGGAGAGATACTCCCTGTTGAGGGAAGGAACTACAGGATTACAAGGATAAAGCTAATAAATGGCGGTTTGCTAAAAAGAGATGGGGAGAAGGCGAAAGCAAAGGAGATAAGAAGGGTCTATGCCAGATTCATCAGGTAAGCCTCTGAGACTCAGAGATTTCATCAGAGTTGGAGATCTCTTTTTCTCAGTGGTTGGTTACAGAAATCATCCTCATATCAGGTGCTTCCTCAGATATGCTCCGGGAAACGGGGGGAGGTTCAGAGAGGGAAAGAAATTCAGGAAGCTTGGCCATGATGATGCAGTGAAAATAGGAGAGAAATTTTTCAGAAAGGAAGAGGGGATATTCAGGGTGCCACGTGACATTGTGGACGAGGTTTTCAAGCCGGAGGAGAGACTTGGAGAGGTCATGGATTATGAGGTCAGAAAGGTTGTTAGTTATTTTGAGGACATTCCGGTGACAAACATGGGGGTGACCGGTTCAAGACTCATAGGGCTGAGAGGAGATGAGAGCGACGTGGACTTTATAATTTACGGGAGGGACTGGTTCAGAGGAAGGGAGAAAATAAAAAGAGGAATCCAGAGAGGAAAGATATCTGAGCCAGATGATGATACCTGGGAGTTCATATACCGGAAAAGAAGACCTCCCATAAATTTCGATGCATTTCTTGTCCATGAGAGGAGAAAGTTTCACAGGGCATTCATAGGGAGCACGTATTTCGATCTGCTCTACGTGAGGGGTTACGATGAGCTTGACAGGAACATTCCTGAGACTGTTGGCAGGAAGATGGGCAGGATGAGGGTGGCTGCAGAGGTGAAGGATGACAGAAACATCTTTGACTACCCTGCATACTATCCCGTTAAGCATAAAGAGATCAAAGCGGTTCTCAGCTTCACGCATACGTATGCGGGACAGGCATTCAGGGGAGAGATTATTGAAGCATTTGGCCAGGTTGAGGAGATTGAGGGAAAGCTTTACCTCATTGTTGGAACAAAGAGGGAGACAGAGGATGAGTACGTTGTCTCGAGAACCCTTCTGAATAAACTCGGAATTCAGGATCCCTTCAGTTAGCCTCTGCAATACCAAAATTTTTATTAATCTGGCAGAATCTGAAATTTCAGGGGTCCGTGGTCTAGCGGTTATGACGTCGCCTTGACGAGGCGAAGGTCCCCGGTTCGAATCCGGGCGGACCCACTTTTGATAAGGTCTTTGGTGGTGTTGCAGTTACACTCATCTTTCGATACATTCAGTAAATACTGCTCCTAACAATTCTGAAATTTTCAGCTGTGAACATAACATATAATTTCTATCAAAGATTATTATATAATTTTTGTATATGTTATAAAGATATTAATTATATATTTTGTACTACTGATAGCTGTGTTCTCAAGGCAGGTGATTCAGGAAAATCTCCAAGTTTCAGAGCTACACATCTCCAACCTGTCTCAGTTTCTCAAAGACCGCCTTTTAGAGTTTCTAAGATGGGTAAATCACCCGTTAACTTCTTTCAAAATATGGACCGGTGGGGATTTGAACCCCAGGCCTCCGCCATGCCAAGGCGGCGCTCTTCCAGACTGAGCTACCGGCCCTCAGACCAAAATGCATTGAAATGAGTTCTGAGTTTGTTTATAAGTATTGTGGATATCTCTCAGGTATCACTTAAAAAGTTGGATGTAATAATTTAACACTGCAAAAACCTTTATAAAACTTATTTTACGACAATGGTAAAAAGATGTGAGGTAGGTGAGATATGAGAGTTGTCAGAATTGCTATCCTGCTCATGGCTTTTCTTCTGCTAACGCATCCTGTGTTTTCAAGACCGGAATACATGAAGAATTTTAAAGAGTTTCCAGAGGATGTGAAAAAGTGCACTCTCTGTCATATTCAGAGTTCCGGGTATGGTGGTTTGAATGCTTTTGGTGCAGATTTTGCCAAAATAAAATCTCTCACACCTGAGCTCATGCAGCTTGACAGCGATTCAGACAGCTTTTCCAACATAGAGGAGCTGAGGGCAGGAACAATGCCTGGAAATCCCGAGTCATATCCGGGAAAGAGAACTCCCGACTTTACGGCATGGATTGCAGTTATTGGTCTGGTTGTGGCAGCATTGTTCACAGCAAGAAAAACTTAAATAACTTTTTACAACAAACGTAAAATTAGGTGATGTGATGAGAATTGATATAATGCTGGTGGTGCTGATCACAGCAATCCCGGGAATCGTAAACGCACAGTACAGCTCAATTGATGTTGAGAGTAAAATATACTGTCCGTGTGGATGTGGTGAGATACTCGCGAACTGTCACTGTGAGACAGCCATAAAGCTCAGATCGGAGATAAGCAGGGGTTTGCTTGAAGGGAAAACTCCTGAAGAACTCGTCAATAGGTATGTTACAATGTACGGGAGCACTATACTTGTCAATCAGGAACTCGAGGCAATAAAAGATGCATCCAGAAGAGACAGTCAAAGCATGCTTCCATTCTACATCCTTGGAATCGCTATTACCGGGTTTATTGCGTATAACATTGGAAAATCAAGAAAAAACAGTGAGAAAAAAGGTAAAAAAGGTGAAAAAAGTGGTGAATGGGAGCTTTAATCGGAGGAGGTGCGTATCTTGGACATAGGTCAGATAATTGTATATATGGCACTTTTTGGGTCTCTCTACTCAATATGGGCATATTACACCGGGATCAAAAATAAAAACCCGAAGATGCTTTATTATGGGGAAAGAGCGATTTATTTCACAGCTTCCATGGTGGTGTTGGCATCTCTGCTTCTCTGGTATTACTTCCTGACTGACAATTTCTGGATAGAGTACGTTGCATCTTACTCAAGCAGAAACCTGCCTGATTTTTACAAGTTTACAGCCTTCTGGGCTGGGTCTGATGGTTCGCTGTTGCTCTGGACCCTCATCCTCTCTGGTTATGTGGTTGCGTATCTGAGAATTGAGAGAAAGGATACTCTCTCTGCCTACACAATGCTGGTTTCAATGATGGTGATGTCCTATTTTCTGTTTCTCCTTGCCACGGTATCGAATCCTTTTGAGAGACTTGATTTTCTTCCGGTTGATGGAATTGGACTGAATCCACTCCTTCAATATCCAGAGATGGCTGCACATCCTCCAACCCTCTTCCTTGGGTATGCAGGTTCAGCCATTGTTTTTGCTCTTGCTATCTCCGGAGTTTTTATTGCAGATGAAAGGTGGGTTTACAGAACAAGGAAGTGGGCAGTATTCACTTGGATATGGCTGACTCAGGGCATTTTCTGGGGGGGAATATGGGCCTACAAAGTCCTCGGATGGGGAGGTTACTGGGCATGGGACCCTGTCGAAAATTCCTCCCTTTTGCCATGGTTGACACTCTCAGCACTGCTTCACAGCATAATGATCCAAGAAGCCAGAAGAGGTATGAAGCTATGGAATATCCTGCTTGCATTCATTACATTTGAATTTGTAATCCTTGGCACATTTATAACCAGGAGTGGAGTTATCAGCAGCGTTCATGCATTTGGCCAGAGCAATCTGACACCGCCTTTCATGCTGATGTTATTTATGATCCCTGTAGCAACACTCTGGGTGATCTACGATAAAAAAGATTTTATAAGGAGTCAGGACATAGTGGAGTCTCCTGTATCTAAGGAGGCTACCTTTCTATTCAACAATCTCATACTTGTTGCTTCAGCCCTGACAGTGTTCTGGGGAACAATATTCCCGCTGATAAGCGAAGGTTTAACTGGGTACAAGGTAACAATTGGCCCTCCATTCTACAATCAGGTTATAACTCCACTTGCGGTTGCTCTAGTAATCCTGCTTGGACTGTGTATAGCATTTCCATGGAGAAAGGCTCATGGCAATGAGCTTATAAGAAGGTTGAGAATACCTTCAATTGTCTTTCTGTCTGCTATGGGCGTATCAATTGCCTTTCAGCTGAAAATTGAAATGACTATTGCACTTTCCATATTCCTTTTTGCTCTGACAACCCATATCCAGCAGTATATCTGGGATACGTCCAATTTCAGAGAAGAGTACGGAAATCTCAGCATGATAAAAATAGTTTTTAGAAGGAGAAGAAGATATGGTGGTTATACAGCTCATCTGGGATTGCTTTTAGTTTTTATAGGTGTTGCAGGTGGGATATACGGGGAGACCTATGAAAACGTTTTGATGAACGTAAACGAACAGAAAGTATTTGACGGTTACATACTTGTGTACAGAGGTTTGGACTTCACTGAGGACAGCCTGAAAATGACATGGTACGCCAATGTGGAGGTCTGGAAGGATAACAATCTTATCACTATTTTAAGGCCCGGAATCGAAAAATACAAGACTGGTGGAGGAGAGGAGATAAGAAGGGTTGACATATATACGGAGTTCCCCAAAGACCTTTACATCATAATGAATGGAGCTGAACAGAACCGTGCACTCTTTGAAGTTAAAATTGACCCTACCGTCAATCTGGTGTGGCTTGGCAGCTGGATTTTGACTGCTGGAGGATTATTTGCCTTGATTCCAAGAAGTCTTGTGAGGGAATTTGTTTTTAAATCTGAAAAGGAGGTATAGGAATGAAAAGAGCAGCTCCACTCTTGCTGATATTCCTGGTTGCATTGAATGTAGAGGCTCTGACGCTAAATGAGATCCAGGGGGATGTTATGTGCACATGCGGATGTGGAAAGGTTCTTGAAAACTGTGATTGTGGCACAGCGGAGATGATGAGAGAGGAAATAAGAGGGATGATGGAAAAGGGAATGACAAAGGATGAAATCATCAAAGAGCTTCAGTCGATGTATGGGAAGGAGGTTCTCATCAACCCACCCAAGGAGGGTGTATTTACAGGATTGTGGTATTATCCCGTAGTGGTGATAGTTATAGGAATGGCAGTCATTTACATGGTATTGAGAAAAAGAAATGCAGAGTGGTATGGAGATCCGGACGAGATGATAAATGAAGATGACTTGGAATTAGAGCATTAGCTGTAAAATTCATCAATTTTTCTTTTTGCACTAATCAGAGCATTCTTTCCCGCAATTCTCTCAGCATACTCGTCCGCCATGATTTCTATTCTATCCTGAGAAAGTGGTAAAAAGGTCAGATATTTCATTCTGTTAAGAAATGGTGTTCTGTTTTCAATAACGTGAAATTTCTCATGGGCTAAAACTGCTTTAAGTTCATTCTCTTCGAGTAAGTCAATCATGCCCGCGCTCACAAAAATATCTCTCCCGAGAGTGAAGGCTTTGGGCAGTGATGTATTCAGGATGTAAACTCTTTTTACCCCAACCATATCCTCCAGCTCTTTATCCCTCTGAAAACCATAAATTCTTTTCAGGTAATATCTGTAAGCCATCGGTGCTATACCCAAAAATAAGAAGGCAATGATGGCATACCCAAAATAAATTTTCAGGAAAAGACTCATGCTGCATTTCATGGAAAAATAAAGTATGGGTGCGTTTACCAGAGCAAGAATGTTTGCGAACCAGTAAAATCTGAGTTTTCCAATACTGTTTCTCACGAGAAAATATCCTGTTAGGGACAATACAAATCCGGTTAAGATAAAAGCTGAAGGTAAGAACAGTGGTGAGGTGGTCAGGCAGAAAAATGTGCATTCAACAGTGTTCATTTTTTGATCCCTTTTTTATGGAAATATTCCGCAACAGCCTCCCCAAAATTCTCCATAAGCTTGTCAAGAACATTTTCGACAAACTTTCTTTCAAGCTCGTCCTTAGAAACTACAGGGTAAAACACAAATTTTCTCCTTCCATCTATCTTTTCCTGTTTTCTCTGGACCAAGCCGTTTTTGACAAGCCTGTCGAGGGTTGCGGCTACACTTGAAAGTGATGCATCGATTTTCTCAGAAATGAGTGCCACGTGGGCAGGACCATTTTGCCAGAGAAATTCCATTATTCTCTCTTCAAGAGGTGATAGCGGAGATATCTTTTCGTCAAATTCAACCCTTTCGACTTTAACCATATTTAAAATTTACGTCAGATGTTTAAAAATGTTTGGCTTTAATGGCATTATCGTAAACGATAAATGGTCTCAAATCTCGTCAAATTGCTTTTTCATAGCCTTTAAACCCTCTTTCCCCAATTTTATCTTAAAATTATTCTTAAAATTATTCTTAGATTTGATTGTTTGGAAACTACTAACTGTTCCCGGAAAATTTAAACCTCCAAAAGAAAGTTTTTGGCATTGACTATGATCGAACGTGTTTTTAAATATTTGGGAACGATTAATTGTGAGGATGTTGCTGACAGGGTTTGCGGAGGTCTGATAAAATGGCTCTGACAACAACAGTGGTTATTGGGCTTGGTTTGCTAATTTACGTCGTTCTGTACCTAACATACGGCAAAAAACTGGAAAAAGAGGTTGTAAGGGCTGACGCCTCCAGAGAGACCCCAGCAAAGAAATTCTACGATGGTGTGGATTTTGTTCCAGCAGACAGGCCGGTTCTTTTCGGGCATCACTTTGCATCTATTGCTGGTGCAGCCCCAATAGTCGGACCTGTCATGGCAATGGCCTGGGGATGGCTCCTCGGACTTGCCTGGATATGGCTCGGAAACGTTCTGCTTGGTGCTGTTCATGACTATCTTTCCCTGATGGCGTCTGTAAGGTATGACGGAAGAAGCATTCAGTGGATCTCGGGTAGGGTGATGAGCAGAAGGACATCTCTGATTTTCCAGGTGTTCATATACTTTGTCCTGATTCTTGTGGTTGCAGCATTCGCAGCTGTCATCACCTCGATATTCGTCAAAACCCCGGAGGTTGCATCGGCCTCAATACTGTTCATAGTCTCGGCCATAATCGTTGGTTTCCTGATGTACAGGGCCAGAATTGGAATCGTTCCGGCAACAGTTGTTGGACTTATCATGCTTGTTGGCAGTGTTTGGCTTGGGTTCCAGTTCCCGATCTCCCTGACTGCTGATCAGTGGTATGTAGTTCTGTTTTTCTACATAATCATCGCAGCAGGACTGCCGGTATGGATACTGCTTCAGCCAAGAGATTACCTGAATGCCTGGATTCTGTGGTTTGGTCTGCTCGCAGGTGGTCTTGCGTTTCTTATTGTTAACAGGGAGATAAACTGGCCCGCATATACAATGTTCTCGGCAACTGTTGTTGGCGGGAAACCATCACCCTTCTGGCCTGTCATACCTCTCGTCATCGCCTGCGGTTCACTCTCGGGGTTCCACAGCATTGTCGCATCAGGTACAACATCCAAGCAGCTTGCAAACGAGCTTCACGGACTGACAATCGGATACGGTGGAATGCTGACCGAAGGGTTCCTCTCAACCCTCGTTGTAACCTCCATTGCAGCATACGGAATGTCCCTTTTGAGCAACGCTGGCACAAAGCTTGCCGAGGCCGGGATCGAGGTGGCAAAGCTGAGCGATCCAACGTATATGGGCACCCACTACGTTGCCGCAATGCTGAAGAGCTTCGGAAAGGTTGGAATATTCGCCCAGAGCTACGGTATGGGATGGCAGGATGCCTTTGGTGTGGATGTAAAGATTGGTACGGTGTTTGCAGGTTTGTGGGTGTCTGCTTTTGCACTCACAACCCTGGATACAACAAACAGGCTTGCAAGGTTTACATGGGGTGAGATTGTGGCCGAGGTTGTCAAGGATGAGTCAGCAAGGAACATGCTCAGCAACAGATGGATAGCCTCAGTTGTGGCCGCGCTGATCGGCATCGGACTTGCAGCAACAGGAAACTGGACAATAATATGGCCGGCATTTGGAGGAGCAAACCAGATGCTTGCTGCAATTGCACTCATGACTGCTGGCCTATGGGTCAGGAATGTCCTGAACATCAAGGGAATCATGAGATATCTCGTTCTGCTACCGGCTCTCTTCTTATGGCTGACTGTAACTCTTGCCTACATCTGGTTCATAGCTGTGGTTAATCCATCAAAGCCCGTTCTTGCAATTGTGGCAATTGAGCTTGTGCTTGCACTGATGCTGCTGTATGAATTTGGAAGGGCAGTGAGAAAGGAAAGTAAGGAGGCTGCACCTGCGTGAAAAAATCAGGTCTCCAAAAAGTTCTTAAAGATTTATCAAATTTTTTTGATGGTTTTGTTCAGGGATTCCGGGGCAGGTCTGTTGAGTTCATACGTATAGAGGAGAGGGAGCTTGAGAACGTATTCTCCCTTTTACTTTTCGGGAGCTACATAGGTCTTCCATCTCCACCTGCTTTTTTGAGCCTTGAACTCCTTCCGCATGTTGCAAAAGAGCTTTATGTTCTTGGGATTTCTGCTGAGAGAGCAGATGATCCTCTAAGCCAGATAGCAGAGTTCTTCGAGCTGTGAGGATGACAGGCATGAAAAGAGGATTTGTTTTCATTGGAAAGGGAGGCGTCGGGAAGACAACATGCAGTGCATCTCTTGCTTTGAGCCTTGCAGAGAAGGGGAGAACACTTATAGCATCATTGGATCCGGCACACAATCTGGGAGATGTTTACGGTGTTGAGCTATCTGACAGACCGGTTGAGATTGCACATAACCTGTATGCCATTGAGGTAGATACCGATCTTCTGACGAAAAGATACCTGAAGAGAACTGTTGGAAGAATAAAGGAGATGTACTCCTATCTGAAAGTTCTCAATCTCGACAGGTACGTCGATTCTCTGAAGTATTCTCCGGGAATAGAGGAATACAGCATTCTTGAAGGTCTCACAGAGCTAATATCAATGGATCATGAGTTCATAGTTCTCGACATGCCACCAACCGGACTGACTGTGAAGGTACTGACCCTGCCCTACACAGCTCTGATATGGATCGAGAAGCTCATGGATCTAAGGAATGAGATCCTCAGCAGAAGAAGAACGATTGAAGAAATAGCAGGAAGAAAGTGTGTTATCATAAATGGAAAGGAGATTGCCATCCCATCTGATGAAAAGGATGACCCTGTGATGAGGGAACTGAAAGAGAAAAAGAAAAAAATGGAGCTTGTGAGAGGTTTTCTGGCAGAGAAATGCAGCCTGATACTTGTTGCCAACCCTGAACCTCTCTCACTTTTTGAAGGTGAAAGGGCCGTTAATGCCCTGAAAAATTTCAGGCTCAGCGTTACAGGAATAATAATAAACAAGTTCGTTCAGGAAAACAGGATAACCGAGAAGCTTGAGAGGCTTGGTAAGGCTGTGAGAGTTCCCATGTTTGATCAAATGCCCCACGGCATTGAAGGTCTGAAAAAGATTGGAGAGATCCTTGAAGAGCTTCAGGAGGGGATGGGTGAATGAGCAGTATCCAGGCTGAAAAAATAATCGAGATGCTGGATAAAATAAAGGACCCCCAGTTTGAACTCAGCATAGTGGAACTCGGTCTGATTGAAAGGGTCAGTGTTGATGACCAGCAGATAAGGGTGTTCGTGAACTTCACAAAATCCCTCCCCCACTGCAAGTCCTGTGTTCCTGTTGCCTGGATGGTTCTGAGAGCCGTTTTAAGAGAGATGGAAATGGTTCTGAGAGAGACCGGAATGAGATTTACCATCCAGGACAGCTCATCAGATATCATTTATGGAGAGGGATAAAATGGCGATTTTTGATCTCTCAAATCTGTTTGCAATCCTGATTCTATTTGCAGGTGTTGCAACGCTTCAGTTCTTTTATGGCAGGAAGCTAAACCTCTTACTGATGAAAAATGCTGTGGATGAGCTTGAAAAAACAATAAAGCCAAAGGACCAGCTATACACATGGCTTGGAGGGTATGTTGGCTTCAGGGCTGAATACAGAATTGACGATCCGGATGTGGAGAGGGTTGAGGTTACCCTCACCCTTCTTCCAAGGCAGAGCATACTCTATCTTCCTGTTTCAAAGCTCACTCTCGGTGGAGACAGAATGTTCTTTGTTCTGAGATGCAGACACGCAGTCAAGGGAGATGTGCATGTTGTGAAAAGTGGAACATACAGGTTCACCAGCCCGATAAACGGTGAAATCGAGTATGTGAGGGAGAACATCCAGATAAACGGAATCAATTTCATCGCATACTACAGAAGAAAATCTGACCTTGAAAGGCTTGTGAAACTTCTTGAAGGTATGCCGCTGGAAGGCCTGAAGCATCTTTCAGTAACGCCATCAACAAGGGTCATCTACGCATTCATAACTCCAGAAAAGGGAATTGTGGAAAAGGTTTATCCAAAAATGCTCAACGTTGCAAGGGAGTTTACAGGATTCTGATTCAGTACCCCCTGCTTTTATCAACAACATTCATGAGAGGTTCACCTTTCAGAAATCTCCTCAGATTCTCTGTGAATATTCTCACCGCCCTGTCCCAGTATGCAGGTGTTGATCCCGCAACATGGGGAGTAATTATCACATTTTTCAGGGTCCACAGTTCGGAGTTTTCGGGTAGAGGTTCGGTTTCGGTGACATCAAGTGCTGCACCTGCAATCCATCCTTCCTTCAACACTCTGATAAGGGCTCTCTCATCAACAACACTCCCTCTTGCTATGTTTATCAGGTAAGCACCTTTTTTCATTTTTCTAAGTTCGTCCTCTCCTATCATCTTTTCAGTTTCCGGTGTGAGCGGAACGCAGAGAATCAGAAAATCCGAAATTTTCAGCACCTTCTCAAGCTCGTCCGGGCCGTAAACCACATCAACATTCTCAATTCTCAATTTATTTCTTTTCACACCCACAACTTGCATTCCGAAACACTTCCCCTTTCTTGCGATCTCCATACCAATTGATCCCAGTCCCACAATTCCCAGAGTTTTTCCCTGAAGCTCGTCAAGGGGCTCAAACGGAAATGGATGTCTTGGTTTCCACCTCCTTTTTCTCTGATCCTCGAAAAGTTCCGGAAGCTTTCTGGTAAATGCGAGAATCAGTGCAAACACATGATCAGATGCCTGAGAGGCATGTATTCCCCTTGAGGATGTAACGATAACCTCGCTTTGCCTGATGCTGTCTATGAGGATGGAATCCACTCCAACGAAGGGTGACTGTATCCATACAAGCTTTTTTGCCCTTGAGAACTGCTCTTCAGTTATCGAGGTGCTGAAAAGAATCTCTGCATTCTCGATCTCCTTCATTATTTCCCTGGAACTGGTGGCCTTTACAACCTCAATGCCCTCAACCTCACGTATCATGGACAGGTGTCTCTCATCAAGCGGAAATGTCACGAGAACCTTTACCATGAGTAAAATGAATCTTCATATCCTTAAAATTTACTCCTGACGGAAGAAATTCGATCATGGACGATTTCAGATCCTGAAGAGAGAAATTTTAATTTCAAGCATTCCAAATTGGAATCATGAAAATAACAGTTGTTGATCCCCTGCAGCTACCACAGGATGTTGTGCTGGAGAAATTCAGAGAGCTGAAATGCCAGGTGGAAATGTATGACAGCAGGCCAGAAAGTGAGGAGGAGCTTGTTCGGAGGTGCAGAGATGCCGATATTGCTGTGGTTGTGAACACACCAATGAGGGCAGGGGTTCTTGAGAAGCTCAAAAACCTGAAGATGATCGCGGTATCTTTTACGGGCTATGACCACATTGATGTTGATAAGTGCAGGGAACTCGGCATAACTGTCAGTAACGTTCCCGAGTACTCCACCAATTCAGTTGCCGAGCTCGTGTTTGGAATGGTCATAGCGGCGGCGAGAAAAATAATCGAGTGTGACAGGGCTGTGAGAATCGGCAGAGGTAACTCCGGATTGCTTGGAACGGAACTTTTTGGAAAGACCATCGGGGTTATAGGCACGGGAAAAATAGGGCAGAGAGTGTGTGAAATTGCCTTGGCATTTGGCATGAGAGTTCTCGCTTACTCAAGAACAAGAAAAAAGGAGCTCGAGGATATGGGTGTTGAGTACGTCACACTTGAAGAGCTTTTGAGCAGAAGTGATATTGTAACGGTACACGTACCTCTCAGCAGGGAAACAGAGGGGATGATTGGAAGGAAGGAGATCTTCCTCATGAAGAATGGTGCGATAATTGTGAACACAGCCAGAGGAAAGATCATAGACACTGAATCTCTGGCAGAAGCCCTTGAAAGTGGAAAAATAACAGCATGCCTTGATGTATTTGACATAGAGCCACCTCTGCCCGGAGATCATCCGCTGAGAGATCCACCAAACACAGTATTGACACCTCACATAGGATACTACACCAAGGAGGCCCTCGAAAGGAGGCTTGAGATTACTGTGGAAAATATAAGGGCGTTTATTGAAGGCAAGCCGAAAAATGTTGTAACATGAGTGACGGAGAGGTTGATTCTCGTCTTTTCAGGGTATGGGGCCGCCGAGATTTGAACTCGGGTCACGGGCTCCCAAAGCCCGAAGGATAACCAGGCTACCCTACGGCCCCTGCCTCCAGCAGAACAGTTGGGTTTAAAAAATCTGCGATAGAGTAATACTGAATGAGAAACGGGAAGCTGATACACGATTCGGTCCATGGCACAATACAGCTCGATGAATGGATGGTTAGGATAATAGACACTCCGGAATTTCAGAGGCTGAGAAGGATAAAACAGCTTGGTTTTGCAGATTTAGTCTATCCGGGAGCCCATCACACCAGATTCGAGCACAGCATAGGTTCAATGCATGTTGCAAGGCATTTAACTTCTGATGAAACAATACTGGCTGCTTCACTTCTGCATGACATAGGTCACACACCCTTCAGCCATTCAGGGGAGAGAATAATCCAGAAGTACCTTAGAAGAGAACATGAAGACATCGGGCACATAATAAAGAACTCCAGCATGGGCGACATCCTGAGCGATACAGGAGTTGAGGTGAAGAAAGTCATCAGGGCTGTCAGAAAACCACCTGTGAGCAGTGTCATAGACGTGGACAGGATAGACTACCTGCTAAGAGACTCCCATCACACCGGAGTTGCCTACGGAGTTGTGGACTTTGACAGGCTGATTGGAAAGATGAGATTTGATGGTGAAATGGTTTACGTGGAGCATGGAGGCGTCAGAGCTGTTGAGAGCTTTCTGATTTCGAGATATCTGATGTACTCGGCAGTTTACCACCACCATGTCTGCAGGATAGCGAGAAAGATGTTTGAAAAGGCCATGGAATTTCTGATTGAAAATGGAGAGATAGAGCCTGAGAGCCTTACAAGAATGGATGACTACGATGCAATTTCCATACTGAGAAGGTCTGAGGGGTATGCAGGAGAGATAGCAAAAAGGCTTGATGAGAGGAGGCTTTTCAAGAGAGCGGTTTATTCAGGACTTGATGAGGTGGAGATCAGCATCGAGAGGGTCAACCCTGGAAAGGCTGAAAGGGAAATTGCAGAGGATGCCGGAGTTGACGAGAGATTCGTTATTGTTGACATTCCGGCAACTGACAGTTCCGGATATGATATTCCAGTTCTGATTGAAAATGAGGTTGTTCAGATGGAGACCATTTCTCCGCTTGTCAGCACACTCAAACAGGCTCAGATTTCAAACTGGAGGCTTGGAGTTTACTGCCCTCAGAACTGTATCGAAAAAGTCAGGAAAGCATCCGTTGACTATTTCAGCATAAATGTATCAAAACAGAAAAGATTAAATGAGCTTTTTGAGCTCTGAGATAACAGCCTTTTTCATCACATCAACCGGAGCTTTTCTGCCTGTAAAGATCTCAAAAGCTTTTGCACCCTGGTGCACAAGCATATCCACCCCGCTAACAGTTCTGCATCCATAGCTTGCTGCCTTTTTTATGAGCGGTGTTTCAGGAGGGTTGTAGATCATGTCAAAAACAATGGGCTTACTTTTCAGCACTTCCACAGGAACAGGAAGTTTTTCGGGAAAGCCCTTCATTCCCAGAGGTGTGGCATTCACAACCAGATCAAATTTCATTGCAGAGAGATTTTCAGATCTAACAAACTCAATCCCAAATTTTTTCGCAACCTCTCTTCCTCTCTCCTCAGTTCTGTTGGTGATACTAACTCTGTTGCTTTCTCTCAAAGCATAGACGCATGCTTTTGCAGCTCCTCCCGCTCCCACAACAAGCACGTTCGTGTCCCTTGCATCCACATTTGAATTTCTGAGAGCTCTCAGAATTCCATCAACATCTGTATTGTAGCATATCCCTTTTCTGAGATCAACAGTATTGGCAGCTCCAATCTCCACAACTTCTCTTTCCTGCCTGAAAAACTCCGTAATTTTTTCCTTGTAGGGTATTGTAACATTAACACCTTTGATTCCAAGGGCAACCAAACCCTCAACAGCACTCTCAAAATTCTCAGGCCTGACTCCAAAGGGAACATAAATGCCATTATACCCAGTTTCCCTGAAGGCTGCGTTGTGCATTACAGGACTCAGTGAGTGTCCTACAGGATAGCCTATAACCCCAAAGACCTCCATCATTTCAGGTTCCTTATTTTCTCGATAATCTTCACAATCCTTGATTCAAATTTGTAAAATCTTGCAGGATGATCTGATCTCCTGAAAAACATGGATGAGCCCGGGCTTAGCCTTAAAGATGTTATTCCATCTGCCACTGCAACAGCGTCTCTATCTCCCCTGATCTTTATTTCAATAACCCTCTCTGGAGAGAGAACCCAGGATTTTGATCCTGTTCTGAAGGGAGACACGGGGGTGAAAGATATGGCATCGAGCTCCGGGTCAACAATTGCTCCTCCAGCAGAGAGAGCGTAGGCTGTTGATCCAGTTGATGTTGAAATTATCGCCCCATCAGCTCTCATTGAGTCAAGCAAAACACCATCAACGTTGACTTCAAACTCTATCAGCCTTGCAGGGCTTGCAGAGAGAATGGCGATCTCATTCAGGGCAAATAGCTCAGCACTCCTGCTTTTTCCGGATACTCTCATGATTTCCTCAACTTCTGTCTCTCCTTTCAGAGCTCTTATCAGCGACTCCCTGTAATTTTCCGGAGTTGCGTGAGTCAGAATTCCTATCCTTCCGGTGTTTATGCTGAATACAGGAGGAGGTGTCCTGAGATGGTGGATTGACCTCAATACCGTTCCATCTCCTCCAACGGTGATGATCATATCATACCTCTCGAGAACGGAGGAAGGATATCTGAACATCTCAGCCTCAACATTGTTTGAGTTCAGAAATTCCCTCACCTCGATAGCTATCTTCTCTGAACTGAGCTTGTAAACTATTGCCGCCTTCATATCACATCAAGCAGCTTTCTGTGCAAACTTCTGCTGGAAACAGCAATTCTGAACCTCTCATCCATGCTGAATCTCTTTGCCCACACATCATCCCCATCAAGACTGCTTATCTCCGCTCCTGCGTTCTTTGCTATGTAGAGTGATGCGGAAATATCAAAAACTCTGAGAAAGCCCTTTCCATTCTCCCCCTTTCTTATGTCAACAAAGCAGTCAAACGTCCCGTCTGCAACCATGCATATCTCAAGTGCCGAGCTTCCAAACACCCTCATTCTTCTGAAGGGATATCTCCTAACTGGATAGTAGAGGATTGCGTTGCAGTTGATATCCTCTTTCTCCTTAATCCTTATCCTCTCACCATCTCTGTAGGATCTTCCATTTGAGTAATACTCAGTCCCGAGAGCAAGATTTCTCACGTAGGCAAAGAATGTTCCATCAAGCGTGTCCTTTGATGAAAAGCACAGAGCAATGGAATAGAATGGAATTCCTCTGGCAGCGTTGAAGGTACCATCCAAGGGATCGAGAGCAACTGTAACATCGCCATCCCCTACAACACCCGATTCCTCTGTGATAACCCTTAAATCATATTCCCCAAGAATCTTCAATGCAATATCCTCTGCAACCCTGTCGATCTTCTTTGTTGGCGTTCCATCCTTTCCTATTCCAACAGTTACTCCAGCTTCTCTGCTCCCGGCTATCCTGCCTACAGCTTTCTCAACCTCCTCAGCAATTCTCCGGGATATTTCGAGAGCCTCGGATGGTCTCATAAAAATAGAGAATCAGGCATCAAGCCCGTACTTCTCTGCATTCTCGTCAGCAATTCTCTGGAGCTGATCGAGAATATCCTTGCCCATTTCATGTTTGAATAGATGCCTGAATCTCCTCTGGATCTTCAGATACTCCTCAACAGGCTTCCTCTGCTTCAGCTTTCTAACCTTCACAAGCTTTCCATGCTCATACTCAACAAGGGGATACAGACCTGTTTCAACAGCCAGCCTTGCAACCTCAACTGTCAGCTTTCCATCTATTCCCCACCCTGTTACACATGGGGCGTGAACCTGAATGTACTTTGATCCTTCAAATTCCGAAGCTCTCTTCACCTTTCTCTGAAAATCCTTTGGATAGGCTATGCTTGCAGATGCAGCATAAGGGATGTTATGGGCAACAGCTATCTCCACCATGTCCTTCTTCTTTCCAATTTTGCCCGGCTGAAGCTTTCCAACCGGAGTTGTGGTTGTTCTTGCGCCGGGTGGAGTTGCCATGCTCTGCTGGTTGCCTGTGTTCTGGTATGCCTCATTGTCGTAGCAGATGTATATCACATTGTGGTCCCTGTCCATCATCCCCGATAGAGTCCCGATTCCTATGTCAAATGTAGCTCCGTCTCCGGCAAAAACAACAACATGAGCCTCCTTATCTCTCTTCAATGCTTTCAGAGCTGTTTCAATTCCTGCAGCAACAGCTCCTGCATTTTCAAAGAGGGAGTGAATGTAGGGTACACCCCATGTATTTCTGCCGTACATCGAGCTTACTATCTCAAGACAGCCTGTTGAATTGACAGCGATAACCTTTCCATCAAGAGCCTCAATTGCGCCCCTTATGGCTATTGGAAATCCACATCCGGGGCATGCTCCATGCCCGGGGCCAAAATAGTTCATGGTATCACCTCTTCAAACTCATTCAGTCCCTCAAATCTCTTCTCAGGCTTCACCTTTCCTTCCATAACATCATCAATGACCTTCTCAACAAGCTCTCTTGGAATGTCCCTTCCTCCAAGTCCCATCACCACAGGATATACCTCAGCATCAAGCCCAAAGATGGCTGACTTGACATCTGCGGTAACAGGAGGCTCCGCACCTATGGAAAGTGCTCTTTCTATTACTATGACCTTTCCGGCATTTTCAAGGGCTTTTCTCACATCCTCAGATGGAAATGGTCTGTAGGTTCTTATCTTCAGCAATCCCACCTTCTTTCCACCCTCTCTCATTCTGTTCACAACCTCTCTCACAAGGGCAACAACAGACCCCATTGCAACAACCACAACCTCAGCATCCTCGCAGTTCTCTGCGACAACATGTCCCCCCCAGTTTCTGCCAGTAAGCTCATACCACCTCTCAAATTCCTCCAGCATCACCCTTGATGCTCTCTCCATCGCACACTCCATCGCAACCCTGAACTCCATGTAGTAGGGTGGAGGAGCGTAACAGCCCATTGCAACAGGACTGTTCACATCAAGCTTGACAGCAGGTTCGTAGGGTGGAAGGAATTTGTCAACAGTCTCCTGATCAAGGAGATCCACAGGCTCGTAGGCATGGGTTAGCTTGAATCCGTCAACGCATATCATGAATGGGAGTAGAACATCCCTGTTTTCAGCGACCTTGAAAGCGAGCGGAAGCATATCATGAGCTTCCTGATTGCTCTCAACATAAAGCTGGATTATGCCAGCATCCCTCACTGAAATGCTGTCCTGAATGTCATTCCATATACTCAGTGGAGCTGAAACAGATCGATTTGCAACAACAAGGACTATGGGCAGTCTCATCCCAGCTGCATTGTAAAGAACTTCGGTCATTAGGAGAAGACCCTGAGAACTTGTTGCAGTAAAGGCTCTTGCTCCAGCTGCAGAGGCTCCAAGAACCATTGATGCAGCTCCAAATTCAGACTCAGCCGTCACGTACTCAGCATCTCCAAGCTCACCATTTGCATACATCTCGGCCAGATTCTCAACAATTTCTGTTTGAGGGGTGATTGGGTATGCGGCTATAACATTTGGTCTTGAAAGTCTCACTGCTTCAGCAATTGCATAAAAACCTCTAACCACCTTCCTCATATCAGCACACCTCTACCTTGTAAATATCCTTTGTTCTCATCTCAATGGCATCCACAGGGCAGACAGTAAAGCAGATCCAGCATCCCTTGCAGTAATCATGATTGACAACAGCGTACTTCTTATCATCCTCCTCAACCATGCTTGTGGCTGGCTCAGGGCAGAAGGTTATGCACTGCCCGCATGCAATGCACTTCTCCTTGTCAATGTATGCAAGCTCCGTCCCCCAGTCTCCAGTTTTCATTTCAGATGACATTGGAGGATTGCTTGCCCCTATGTAGAGCTTCATTTTTGCCATCCACACACCTCCCTCATATAATCATAGGCCTGTCTCACAAGCTTTACGTTTTTCTCGGCTATCTCCTTATTCTCGAAAAACTCCATAATCGCCTCCTCAACACTCTCGATCTTTATAATTCCTGTTGCCCCTACGAGAGCCCCAACCATTGCCGTGTTTGTTATCGGTCTGCCAAGAATTTCAGTCGCCATTTTTGTTGCATTTATGGCATGAACCTCCTTATCTGTGTTCAGCGTTCTTCTGAGATCTTCACTTCCCATCGGGTAGTTTGCTATGAGCATTCCTTTTTCTTTCAGTCCAGCAAGCACGTCAACAACCTCTATGAGTGAGGGATCCATAACAACAACGTAATCGGGGGTCTTCACCTCATCCCTTATGACTATGGGATCGTCAGAAACCCTGAGAAATGAAACAACAGGCGTCCCTCTTTTTTCAGCACCAAACATCGGGAATGAGAGTGTGTGATAACCATCCTTGAAACCTGCAACTGCCAGAAGATCTGCAGCCGTCACGGCACCCTGTCCACCTCTTCCGTGAAATCTCACCTCAACCAGAATATCCATCCACCTCCAATCTGTGTTAGCCTCTGGCAGTATATATTGGTTTAATAATGTTATGGTGCCTCGTGTCATCCTTAACCTTATCGTTAACCTTATATCCTGTCCTGTAAAGTATTGCACACAGGGAATGGATGGGTGTCAGGATTGAGTCATGCCATTGTTTCTGCTGTACAGCAGATTTTTTCGTTCCCCATACCATTGTAAAATATTTTTGCCATTTTACATTACATTGGTAAGAGAATATCGAAAAATATATTAAAATGTAGGATTCAGTTAGACTTAGTGGTACCATGGAGCGCTTTGATGCTGTGGTTATCGGAGGGGGAGCAGCAGGACTTGGATCAGCATACAGAATGGCAGAGAATGGAATGAACGTTCTCCTCATCGAAAGGGGAGAGAATGTTGGCGAAAAAAGTGTTTATGGTGGAAGAATATACAGCTGGGTTTTTGAGAAGTACGTGAAGGGCTTTCAGGATGCTCCAGTAGAGAGGTGGGTCAAAAAAGAGAGGCTCACATTTCTTGATGAAAGAGAGAGTGTCAGCATAGAGTACTCATCAGATGAAACATGCAGCTTTGTTGCAATCCTTACCAAATTCAACAGGTGGCTTGCAGAGAAGGTTGAGGATGCTGGAGGATTGGTCGTTTCAGGGATAAAGGTCGAGGATGTCAGGCTGAATCCATTAAGGGTTGTTGCAGATGGTGAGGAAATAGGGTGCGATGCGGTTGTTATTGCCGAAGGAGTCAATCCAATGCTGGCAATGAAGCTTGGCATAAGGAGTGACTGGAAGCCAGAAGAGGTTGCTGTTGGTGTTAAGGAAGTTTTCAAGCTTTCAGAGAGTGAGGTAAACAGCAGATTTGATGTTGAAAGCGATGAGGGAGTGGCGAATCTTTTTGTGGGCTATCCAGTCTTCACCCATGGGGGGGGATTCATTTACACAAACAGAGACACGATCTCTGTGGGGATGGTTGTAAGGGTCGATTCTGCCATGAAAAACAAGATAGAGGTTTATGATCTTGCAGAGAAATTCAGAGCACACAGAGATGTGGCAGGATTTCTTAAGGGGGGAAGCATGATTGAGTACTCAGCCCATCTTGTCCCTGAGGCAGGGATAAAGGGAGTGCCTGATGCCCTCCACAAAGACAATGTGATGATTGTGGGAGACACGGCAGGTTTTGTTCTCAACAGAGGGTTTACAATCAGAGGAGTGGATTTCGCATTCTATTCAGGAGTTCTTGCAGCAGACAGCATAAAGGAGGCTATGGATGGAGGAGATGCAGGTCTTGCGGGCCAGATCTATGAAAGGAAGGTCAGGGACTCAGCCATAATTGGAGAGCTTGAAAAGTTCAGAAAGGCCTTAGATGTTCTTGAAAACACCAGATTTTTCAATGACTACACAAGGATGATGGTAGAGATCATGAGAGGCATTTTTGATGTGAAAGAGGAATCGAACAGACTTTACGATGTTGTAATGGAGAAGTCAAGAGGCAGAAAGATCAGAATGGCATTGGACTTTTTATCAGCCTTCAGGGGGTTATAGTATGGAGAGCATAGAGAACAGATTGGGGCTTGTGAGCTTCACAGTTGATTCCGAGCCCCATATAAGGCCAAAGGAGGAGAAGTGTGATAGTTGCAATCTTAAAGTCTGCCTTTACGTTTGCCCTGCAAAGCTTTACAGGCTTGAGGAGGGGAAAATATATTTCAACCATGAGGGTTGCCTTGAATGCGGGACCTGCAGGGTTGCATGTCCCGAAGATCTTGAATGGGAGTACCCCAAGGGTGGTTTTGGGGTGCATTATCAGTTTGGGTGAGGTGGTAGAGTGAGCGTGATAGATTTTCCGAAAAATACGGTTTTGACGTTTTCTGAGGAGGAGGAACTCTTCAGAGAGAGTGTTAGGGAGTTCTGTGAGAGATACATAGCTCCAAACTGGATTGAGGTTGACAAGAGATCCGAGCAGAATCCGATGGACATACCCGTTGACATAATAAAGAAGATGGGTGAGCAGGGTCTTTTCTGCATCCCATGCAGCGAGGAGTACGGAGGTCAGGGTGGAACATACACAATGGCAACCATAGCGATGGAGGAGATTGCCTATGCCGATCCATCTGTCGCTCTGGCAGTATATGCACTGCTCAACACAGGATGGCCATTTGCCCTTGAATTGTTTGGAAGTGAGGAGGCATGCCAGGAGATAATACCCGAGGTTGCAAAGGGAAGGGCATTCTTTGGAATCGCATCAACAGAACCTCAGGGCGGTTCGGATGTTGCAGGGTTGAAAACAAGGGCTGAAAAGAAGGACGATGTTTACGTTATTAGTGGAGAGAAGACGTTCATAAGCGGTGTTGGTGAGGTGCAAAAACTTGAGTGGGGTGGCGGATGGTTCACACTGGCAAGGACAGGTGGTGAGGGGCATAAAGGCATATCAGCCTTTGCTCTTCTCGCAAGAAAGAACGGAGAGCTTGCCGATGGATGGGAACCGACAATTTACGAGGATATTGGAAGGCATGGACTGACAACAGGTGGATTCAAGCTCACGAACTTTGAGGTTGAGAGCAAGTATCTGATTGGAGAGGAGAACAGGGGCTTTTACCATGTGATGGAAGGTTTCAATCTTGCAAGGATTGTCGTTGCTGCAGCCACCATAGGAGCCTCAAGATGGCTTTTGGAGCAGGCAGTTGAGTGGTTCAGAACGAGAAAGCTCTTTGGAAGGAACATATCTGCATTCCAGGGTGTCAGCTTCAAGTTTGCAGATCTGTATGCGAGATGGGAGGCATCAAGGTACTTTGTTTACAGGGCTTCAAGACTTGCAGACAAGATCTACATTGAGAAGGATCCCTCATACAAGCCCCTTGATCTGAATGTGCCTGTTGCTCTTGCAAAGAATTACGGCCCTGAAACATGCGTTGATCTGGCTGAAGAGGTCATGAAGTGGTATGGGGCTTACGCATACACCAAGGAGGCTCCGATTTTCAGGGCATGGCTCGGGCCATTCAGCTATGTTATTGGAGCTGAGGGAGCCCAGAACATAATGAGGCTGATAATCGCAAGAGATATCATCGGAAGGGAATACCTGAAGTAATTTTTCTATTTTTTTGGTGATTTTTATGAAAATTGCTGTCTGTGTTAAGGAAGTTTACAATCTTGAGCAGGTGAAGATTATCAAGGAGACGAGAGAGCCAATTCTCGATGTTCCAAAAAAACTGGACGATCTCAGCAGAAATGCACTTGAGGAGGCAATAAAAATAAGGGAAAAGCTCGGAGGAGAAGTTGTTGCGATCTCAGCGGGATCTCCCGATCTCAAAAAGACCATAAAAGAGGCACTTGCCATGGGTGCTGATAGAGCAGTGATTGTGACAGATTGCTCAAATTCAACCCCTGAAAGCACAGCACTCATTCTCTCAAAGATTCTTGAAAAGGACAGTTACGATCTGATAATAATGGGTGATGCATCATCTGATGATTACTCAGGCCAGATGGCATCGAGAATTGCTGAAATCCTTGGACTGCCGCAGATAACATTTGTCAGCGAAATAAAGGAAGTTTCAGAAGAGAAGATAACCTGTGTCAGGGACATGGATGACTATCTCGAGGTTGTCGAGGCAGATTTGCCCTGTGTTTTGAGTGTTACAAATGAGATAAATGAGCCGAGAATTCCCGCCCTCAAGGACATACTCAAGGCTTCAAAAAAGCCTGTTGAGACCTTATCAGCCAATGATCTCGGAGTTGAGATCCCTCAGCCCTACGAGATAATCGAGAATCTCGCTCCCGAGATTGACAGAAGGCAGGAGGTTATTGAGGGAGATGCCGGAGATGTGGCAAGAAAACTTGCCGAGATAATCAGGAGGGAGGCATGATGAAAGCCCTGGTTTTTGCCGAAAAGGCAGATCACTTCAACAGAATTTCATCAAAACTGAAGGAGATGGGGTTTGAGGTTCACGGCCTTTCCTTTGCTGAGGCAAATGCAGATCACCTCTACATCTCAGAACCAAATTACGATTACGCTTCAATCACGGCAGCCATGGAAAAGATAAGCGATGACGTCGGTCCTGATCTCGTTGTCTTCTCATCCACAAAGCTCGGGAAGGAGGTTTCTGCACGCTTTGCCCAGAGAAAGAATCTTCCCTGCATAACCGAATGCCTGAATCTGGAAGTTGAGGGCTCCTCAATTACTGTTAGCAGATACTCCTTGGGAGGAAAAACCATAGCAAAGCTGAGAACCTCTCTTCCTGGAGTCATAGCGGTGGTGGCTGATGCAATTGAGCCATCAGAGCAGAGCTTTCAGATGAATATTCAGGATTTTGAAATCCCCGTGTCAAACCAGATCAGAACTGTTTCAAGAGAGGAGAAGAAGAGAGAAGCTGTGGGGCTCAGGGAGGCCGACGTTATAATCTGCATTGGAAGAGGTTTGAGAAAGAAGGAGGACATTGAGCTCGTTAAAGAGCTTGCAGAGAAGCTGAACGCCGAGATAGGGTGTACAAGACCATTGAGCCACGATTACAAGTGGCTTCCTGAGGAGAGAATGATAGGGCTTTCTGGAGAGAAGGTTTCTCCAAAGCTTCTCATCTCCATAGGTGTTTCAGGGCAGATACAGCATGCGGTGGGGATAATGAACTCAAAAACCGTCATAGCCATAAACACTGATGAAAATGCACCGATGAGAGAGCACTCTGACTACTATGTTGTTGGTGATCTTTACGAAATAATACCCGAGCTGATCAGAAACCTCTGAGAGTTCTGAAGGTCAGATGGAAGAATGAATCTGTTTTTTATTTTATTTTTCAAAATCAAACCGATAAACTTTTAACGTTTCAGATAATTAATCACCACAAACGTGAGGTGATGGCATTGAGGGCCAAATGGATGCTTTTGTTGGTTGGACTGCTCGTACTTTCAATCGCCATAGCTGGATGTGCCCAGGAGGAAAAGAAGCCTGAAGCGACGCCAACACCAAAGCCAGAGAAAACAGCTCCACAGGAAACCCCTGAGAAAAAGCCGGAGGTTGAAACGCTTTATTTTGGAGCACCAATCAGCCTGACAGGAAAATACTCCAAGGAGGGCCAGATGTCGCTGTGGGGTATGCAGGTTGCTGCAAAATGGATAAATGAGGTTCACGGTGGAATAAAGGTTGGAAACAAGATTTACAGGGTTGAGATCAAGTATTACGATGATGAATCCAACAAAGAGAAGATCTCAGGAATTATTGAAAGGCTTGCAGTTCAGGATGGAGTTAAGTTCATGCTTGCTCCATACAGCTCAGGCCTTACACTTGCTGCAGCTCCTGTGGCAGAGAAGTATGGTGTTCTGATGAACAGCCATGGTGGTGCGAGTGACTACATATTTGAACAGGGTTATTACTATGTTGTCCAGACTCTCAGCCCTGCAAGCAAATATCAGACCGGATTTCTTGAGATGATCAAGAACATAGACCCTGATGCAAAGAGGGTTGCGATGATATATGAGGACACCGAGTTCTCAAGATCTGTTTTCAGGGCAGCCAAGGAATATGCTGAGGCAAATGGCTTCGAGGTTGTTTTCGATAAAACATATCCAAAGGGCGTCCAGGACCTATCACCAATACTCAACGAGCTGAAAGCAACCAACCCCGACATAATAATCGGAGGAGGACACTTTGCAGACGGTCAGCTTCTGACAAGCCAGCTGGCAGAGCTGAAGATAAACGTTAAGGCAATATCGATACTCGTTGCCCCTGCCCTGCCCAAGTACTATGACGCTCTTGGAACGAAAGCTGAGGGGATATGTGCCCCAGCTCAGTGGGAGGTTGGAGTCACATACGGCCCAGAAGCTGCCAAGAAGCTCGGAATGGACTACTATGGCCCAACCCAGGATGAATTCCTGAAGTTGTTCAAGGAGGTCTCTGGAAGTGATGAAAAACCAAGCTACCATGCTGCTGAAGGTGCTGCAGCTGTGCTGTCATATGCCTACGCCATCGAGAAGGCCCAGAGCCTTGAGCCCGAGAAGGTGAGGGAAGCCATGAACAACATAGAGTTCATGAGCCTTTATGGAGTCTGGAAGATAGATCCGGAGACAGGAAAGCAGATTGGACATGACATGGTCATCATACAGTGGCAGGGTGGAACAAAGAAGATAATATGGCCTGAGGCTGCTGCAAACTCCGATCCATACTATCCTATACCGACATGGGAGGAGAAGGAGCAGGGCAAGCTTGCCAAACACTAAAAACTTTTTAATTTTTTGAGGTGAGGAGATGGTTGTACCGGAACATTTAGTATCCAATCTGTTTTACGGAGCCTTGCTGGGAAGTGTTTATGGTGTTGCCACAATGGGATTGAGTCTGATTTTTGGTGTTCTGAGGATTGTTAATGTCGGGCATGGAGCCTTTATCATGCTCGGCGCTTTTACAGCCTTCTGGATGTTCACACTTTATTCTGTTATTCCGATTTTATCAATTCCAATCGCCTTAATTTTTGGTCTGGCTCTTGGATTTGTTATATTCTATTCAACAATAAAAAGATTGATTGATGCCCCCGAACTCTCAACCCTTCTTGCCACATTTGCCATAGGCATTTTTATTGAGGAGGTTGCGAAGTTTGTCTGGGGATCTGATTATGTGGGGTTCAGCTGGAACATAGGCACGCTTTATCTCGGGCCGATAACCGTTCCATACACAAAGCTTCTTGCCTTTGTATGCTCTGCAGCAATTGCAGGACTGCTTTACATCTGGTTCACAAGAACAAAGCTCGGGACAGCCATAAGAGCTGTTGTTGAAGACAGGGAAGGGGCCATGGTCTGCGGGATAAATGTGGGCAGGATATACTCTGTGAGCTTTGCAATTGGAATTGGTCTCACAGTTCTGAGCGGGGTTCTTGTCACCCTCTTTGTTCCGGTTGGAATAAACGTTTACATGGGTCCGGACTACACTCTCAAGGGATTCGTCATTGCAGTTCTCGGCGGTCTTGGATCACCATGGGGAGCGTTCATAGCAGGTTTTCTCTTTGGGCTTTTTGAAAATGGCTCATACACCATACTTGGAATGATTCCCGGTGTGGAACCATTTGCCCTGACGAGATTTGTTGCATTTGTCTTCCTGCTGATAATTCTGCTGCTCAAACCAACAGGACTGCTTGGAGGTGAGTGAGAATGAATCTAAGAGCCTACAAACCCCTCATTCCAATGATGGCAGTTTATGCTATCCTCATAGCAATCGCATTATCTGTTGAGGGGATGTGGCAGCCAGTGGCCTATTTCATGTTCTACATAGCTCTGGGTCAGGCTTTCAACATATTCCTTGGACTGACAGGCTATGTGGACTTTGGATACGTGGCGTTTCTCGGTCTTGGGGCATACGGGATGGGGATTGCAATTCAGAATTTCAGTCATCTGGGGGTTATTGCAATCCCCATTGGAATTGTCTTGGCTGTAATGATGTCAGTACTGCTTTCGCTGGCTGTTGGAGCGGTTGCTCTCAGACTCAGAGGGGCTTACTTTGCAATCGCAACCATAGGAGTGAATGAGGGATTCAGGTATCTTGTCGAGGGAGTGAGGCTCTGGGGTGGGACGGAGGGAATGATCCTTTCAGGCTTCATGAGAAAGACGTTTGGCAGGGAGATGACCAACTTCTTCTCAACATTTTTAGCAGATGTTCTCGTCATAATCGTTGCATTCAGTGCGGCTGTGGCCACCATAGCCATTCTTAACAGAAAGATGGGATACGCTCTTCTTGCACTGAGGGAGGATGAGGATGCCGCCAAGGTTATGGGAATCAATGTTACGAAGTACAAGATAATGGCATTCATCACAAGTGCAGGATTTGCGGGACTTATCGGTGCAACTGCCTGGACTCTCAAGCTAACCTACATATTTCCCGAGGATGTCTTCAACATCCATTACACGGTTGAGGCGATAGTCATTGTGATGCTTGGAGGTGCTGGAACTTTACTCGGGCCGATGATTGGTGGTCTTATATATGGTCTCATGAAATACTACCTTTCAGTCACATTTCCGGGAATACAGCTGCTTATTCTCGCACCCATACTGATTGCAATTGTTGTGGCCTTCCCTGATGGCCTCATGGGGTACATAAAGAAAAAGACAAGGAACTCACCCCTTTCGGAATACCTGAGGTGATATCATGACACTTCTCAAGCTTGAAAAGGTAACAAAGAGGTTTGGAGGCCTGACAGCTGTCGATTCGGTTGATCTTGAGGTGGAAGAGGGAGAGGCCATAGGAATTGTGGGACCAAATGGAAGCGGGAAGACGACACTCTACAATATCATAAGCGGGGTTTACATTCCTGATGAGGGGAGGGTCATCTTTGATGGAAAAGATATAACAACTCTACCCCCTCACGCCAGAACTCCTTTGGGCCTTGCAAGAACATTTCAGATTCCAAGACCCTTTGGATCTGCGACAGTCAGGGAGAATGTTGCAATAGGTGCCATGTTCGGCAGGGCATCCATGGATGTCGAGGAAGCACTGAAAGAAGCGGATGAGTACCTGAAGCTTATCGGGATACATCAGCTCAGAGACAAGGAGGCAAGACTTCTCACACCCCTTGAAAAGAGGTTTATGGAGCTTGCCAGAGCTCTTGCAATGAGGCCAAAGATGCTTCTGCTTGATGAAGTTATGGCAGGAATGCATCCATCTGATATTGACAAGATAATCGAGATACTCCAGAAGATAAGGAGGGATGAGCATGTTGCTGTTGTATCCATGGTGGAGCATCTGATGCATGCAATAACCAGATTTGCAGAGAGGGTTGTCGTGATGCATCAGGGTAAAAAGCTTGTTGAGGGAGAGACAGCAAAGGTGCTGAACGATCCGAGAGTTATTGAGGTATATCTCGGAAAGAAGGTGATGTGAATGCTCTTTGTCAAGGATCTTGAGTCAGGCTATGGAGAGATGCAGGTTCTCTGGGGTGTGGATCTGGAGGTGAGAGAGAAAACCATCACAGCAATCTTGGGCCCGAATGGGGCTGGAAAGACAACCACCCTCAGAGCCCTTTTTGGTCTCAACAGACCATGGAAAGGTATTGTGGAGTTCGAGAAAAATGATGTCACCTACATGCCTCCACACCAGAAGGTTGAGATTGGAATAACCATGGTTCTTGAAGGAAGGCATCTCTTTCCCTCAATGAGTGTTGAGGAGAACCTGAGGCTTGGAGCATATACAAAGAGAGCTGAGGAGAGAATAGATGACTCAACTGAACTCGTTTACAATCTCTTCCCAAGATTGAAGGAGAGAAAGGAGCAGAAGGCAGGAACATTGAGTGGGGGAGAGCAGCAGATGCTCGCAATAGGCAGGGCTTTGATGTCGGCTCCGAAGCTCATTCTGATGGATGAACCAAGCCAGGGTCTTGCTCCAAAACTTGTTGCCGAGGTTTTTGAAACAGTTGCAAGGCTGAGAGAGGAGGGGCTGACAATACTCCTTGTTGAGCAGAATGTCTACGCATCTCTTGAGATCTCGGATTATGCGTATGTTCTCGGAGATGGAAAGGTCATCCTTGGAGGTACGGTTGATGAAATAAGGGATTCCGAGGAGGTTAAAAGAGTGTATGTTGGGGTTTGAACTCATCATTTTTTGATATCCAATCGGATCTCTCAAAAATCAGGGCAATTCTGAGGGGAAATCAAAAAAAATTGAAATAAAAAATCTCAGCTTCCCAGGTTGAAGTAAAGCCCAACTAACTGGATAACATCGTTTAGTATGCTCTGCTTTGCTGC
>ENA-OSAE01000091-OSAE01000091.1-marine-sediment-metagenome-genome-assembly--contig:-NODE-91-length-66491-cov-25.419893_pt1 | contig 66491 bp, 65 predicted proteins | sample MGYA00237870_ERZ529317 | MGnify/ENA primary metagenome ERZ529317 (study PRJEB26369, sample SAMN03142812) | marine sediment metagenome | biome: marine; feature: borehole; material: sediment... | reverse complement strand
GGGCCATGATGGATTCGAACCATCGACACCCCGCTTAAAAGGCGGGTGCTCTGCCAGCTGAGCTAATGGCCCGTGTTCAGTCACTTGACTTGCAACGTAGATCTTAAACCACTGGTCCTTCTTTGTCAAGCCAGGTTGACGCACTCTTCCTGCCAAGGGCATGACCCTTTTAAAACACCCGGTGTAGGGAGATGGTTTGCGCCCTTTCACGCCCGATGGAAACCAAGTCGATTTTCACCCCGGCCAATTCTTCAACCCTCTGCAGGTAATTCTTGGCTTCGACGGGCAGATCATCGTAGTCGGTCAAATGCGAAATATCGATGTCCCAACCGGGTACTTCTTCGTAAACAGGCTCACATTCCTTCAGCACGTCCAGGCTGTGGGGAAACTCCGTGAGGAGGCGGCCCCGGTAGCGATACCCTCGGCAGATCTTGATCTCCTTGAGACCCCCTAGGGTATCCAGCCGTGTCAAGGCCAGCCCGGTTAGCCCGCTGACCCGGACGGCGTGACGCAGAATGACTGTGTCCAGCCAGCCGCAGCGCCGGGGGCGACCGGTGGTAGTCCCGTACTCATGCCCCTTTTCCCGGATCCAATCCCCGGTCTCACCGGTGAGCTCGGTGGGGAAGGGCCCATCCCCGACTCGAGAGGTGTAGGCCTTGGTCACCCCTATCACCCGGTCGATCTTGGTCGGACCAACCCCGGCTCCAATACAGGCCCCTCCTGCGGTCGGGTGTGATGACGTAACATAGGGGTAGGTTCCGTGGTCAAGATCCAGCAGGGTCCCCTGGGCCCCCTCGAAAAGTACGTTCTGCCCGGCGTCGAGGGCCTGGTTGATAATAAGGGAAGTATCCACCACGTGGGGCTCGATGATGTCTGCATAGCGGCGGAACTCTGCTTCCATCTCCTCCAGGTCAAAACCCTCGGTCCCATAAACCTGGCAAAGCAGGTGGTTTACCTGTTCGAGCCGGGTTGCCAGCTTCTTGCGGAAGGTCTCCCTCTCCAGCAGGTCGCACACCCGGAGCCCAAAACGGGCCGCTTTATCCCGGTAAGCCGGGCCGATACCGCGTTTGGTGGTTCCAAGCCGGTCCTCGCCGCGCTGTTCTTCCTCGATTTCGTCCAGCCGGCGGTGGTAAGGCATCACCAGGTGGGCGTTATCACTGATTCTAAGGTTTGAGGTGTTCTTACCCCGCTCCTGGAGGTACTGGAGTTCCCTGACCAGGACGCCGAGCTCGATTACAACCCCGTTTCCAATCACACAGATCTTATCTTCGTACAGAATCCCCGAAGGGATCAGGTGGAGCCTGAACTCCTCACCGTCCACCACCACCGTGTGACCGGCATTGCTTCCCCCCTGGTAGCGTACCACCATGTGGGCCTTTCTGGCTAAAAAGTCGGTGATCTTCCCTTTCCCTTCATCTCCCCACTGGGTTCCCACAACGACTACCGACGACACGCGTTTTCCCCCTCTAATTCTTCCTGCCGGCGATTTCACGGGCAACATGTATCCCGGAGGCCGAGGCCTGGGCCAGGCCCCTGGTTACCCCAGCCCCATCGCCTGCGGCATAAAGATTGTCCACCTGGGTCTGGAGAGAGTAATCCAGGTGAAGCCTCGAAGAATAGAATTTTACCTCCACCCCGTAAAGAAGTGTATGACGCGAGTTTACCCCCACTGCAATCTTGTCCATGGCCTCGAGCATCTCCATGATGTTAACCAGGTGTCGATACGGAAGGACAAGGCTGAGGTCTCCCGGGGTAGCTTCTTCGAGGGTCGGCTTCACCATCCCCTTCCCGAGGCGCTTGACCGTGGAGCGCCGCCCTGCCCTGAGGTCCCCGAGGCGCTGAACGAGAACCCCGCCTCCCAACATGTTGGCGAGACTGGCGATGTATTTCCCGTAGGCAATCGGTTCTTTGAAGGGCTCAGTAAAGGTTTTGCTCACCAGGAGGGCGAAGTTCGTGTTTTCTGTAAGCTGATCGTGAAAACTATGCCCGTTCACCGTCAAAAGGCCGGCATTGTTTTCCATTACAACCTCGCCCCTCGGGCACATGCAGAAGCTTCTCACCTGGTCATCGAAAGCCTTGGAGTAGTAAATGAGCTTGGCTTCGTAGATGACATCGGTGAGGTGTTCCATGACCACCGCCGGGACTTCCACGCGCACCCCAATATCCACCGGGTTGCTGGCCAGCTCGAGGTTAAGCCGTCTGGCCTCCCGGGAAAACCATTCCGCACCTTCCCTCCCTGGGGCACAGATCACATTTGCAGCACGTATTTCCTCACCGTCAGCGGTAACGACACCCATCACCCGCTGCCCGGAAACCAAGAAGTGCTCTACCGGGGTCTGGGTTCTAATTTCCACCCGGTCCTTGAGGTGATTCCACATCGCCCGGACAATTTCCAGGCAGTTTTCGGTCCCCAGGTGGCGGATCCGGGCCGGTACCAAGCTGAGTCCGGCTGAGGCCGCGTCGCGGTAGAGCTGGCGGATGCGGTCGTCCTCGGTGCCATAGATGGTCTCTGGAGCCCCAAAGGTGAGGTAGATGCTGTCCACGTGCTGAATGAGGTCTGCTACTTTTTCCCGGCCCAGGTACTGGTCCAGGAAACCGCCGAACTCCGTAGTGAGGGTAAGTTTACCGTCACTAAAGGCCCCGGCACCACCCCATCCACTCAGGACAGAACACGGGCTACACCCAATACAACCAGCCTGGCGGGCTTTCATGGGGCAGTTCCGCTGGTCAACACCAGGCCCCTTTTCCAGCATGAGCACCTTCATGCCCGGCGCAATTTCCGCCAGTTCCAGGGCAGCAAAGATGCCCGCCGGCCCGGCCCCAATGATCACTACGTCATACCCAGAGTCCTGATGCCCTTTGCCCACCCGATTCCCTCCCACCGGGTTGCTGAAAGTGTTCCGTAATTATAAAGGAAAATTATTACTCTCCACCAGGCCTGAAGCCCAGCATTCGGGCGGCAAAGCTGCAACCTTCCGCAGGGCAATCATATCAAAGCAGGCAGGTGGTGTCAACGGAAACACCGAACAAAGCCACGGTTCTTGGACCGCAAAGCCTACCTGAGTACCCTGCACTAGACGGCAGCATGCTTTTGTTCGATGGCAGCAAATTTACCATATTCTTTTAGAAAGACCAGCTTGACCGTCCCGGTCGGGCCGTTACGGTGCTTAGCCAGGATAATGTCGGCAACATTGGGGTGTTCAGATTCTGGATTAAAGTAGATGAACATCACCACGTCAGCATCCTGCTCAATGGCTCCCGATTCCCTCAGGTCAGATAACATGGGCCGGCGGTCCTGGCGTTGCTCCACCGCCCGGCTCAACTGGGACAAGGCCAGGACTGGAACCTGGAGTTCACGAGCCAGGGCCTTCAGTGAACGGGATATCTCGGAGACTTCCTGCTGGCGGTTATCAAATTTTCCCCTGGTATGCATGAGCTGTAGGTAATCGATGATGATGAAACCGATGTTATGCTCGGCCTTCAAGCGCCTGGCCCGTGCCCGAAGTTCCATGACGGAAATGTTAGCAGTATCGTCAATGAAGATCGGGGCTTCACCAAGCTTGCCAACGGCCCGGGTCAACCGAGGCCAGTCATCATCCTGAAGAAACCCGGTGCGCAAGCGGTGCGCCTCCACCCCAGCTTCACTGCACAGGATCCTCTGGGCCAACTGCTCTCTGGCCATTTCCAGGCTGAAAATGACGGTAGGAACCTGTTCCGCCACGGCCGCGTGGCATGCCATGTTGAGACTCAAGGTCGTCTTCCCACTGGAGGGTCTGGCCGCAAGAATTATGAGCTCGGAAGGCTGAAGCCCTGAGGTTAGATTATCCAAGTCAGGGAATCCGGTTGGGACCCCAATGACACTGCCCCGGTGGCTGTAAAGGTACTCGATGCGGTCAAAGGTATCCATGAGGACCTCTTTCAGCCGGTAGGGCCTTTGCCTTTGCATCCCCTGGGCGATGTTAAAGATCATCTGCTCGGCTTCATCCAGGATCACCTCGGCCTCTTCGTTCCCCTCGTAGACGAGGTTCGAGATCCGGCTGGCCGAGGTCACCAGTTCCCTCAGGATACATTTTTCCTCAACGATCCGGGCGTAATACTCTGCATTGGCAGCCGTCGGGACGCTGTTGGCCAGGCTGGTCAGGTAGGAAACCCCGCCGGCCTTCTCCAGGGTGCCGTTCCGGCGCAGCTCCTCGGTAACGGTAATGACGTCCACCGCTTCGGAGCGCTCGAAAAGATTGGCGATGGCCTCGTAGATGGCCCGGTGTGCCTCACGGTAAAAGCTTTCCGGGCGCAGGATCTCCATCGCCTTTATAATGGCATCCCTCTCCAAGAGCATGGAACCCAGGACCGACTGTTCGGCCTCCAGGTTTTGGGGAGGGAGCCTATCCACTCCTGTACTCATCGTGACTGCCCCTTTCGGGTGAAAGGTTTGGCGGAAGGCTTTTCCTTACCCGGCCCGGGCTTCTTCCTCGGCCCTAGGAACAAGAATCAGGTCAAGGACATCCTGGATGTCATCTGCAGTTACGACTGTGACCCCTTTCATCTCCGGGATGTCCTTCTCGTTTTCCTTGGGGATAATCACCATCTTCATGGACGCCTGTTTCGCCCCGTAGAGCTTCTCATAGATACCGCCAACGCCCTTAACCTTACCCTGGACTGAAATCTCACCGGTCACGGCCACGTCCTGCCTTACCGGCTGTTTTTTCAGGGCACTGATGATGGCCACGGTGATGGCGGCCCCGGCCGATGGGCCATCGATATTTCCCCCCCCGATGACATTGACGTGGACATCGTAATCGGATAGTTCCACGGCCAGGAGCCGCCTGACCACCGATGAAGCATTAAAGGCGGAATCCTTGGCCATGCTCCCGGCTGTTTCATTGAACCGGACCCGGCCCCTGCCCTGGTCCCGGGCGGGGAAAACCACCGCCTCCACCTCCAAGACTGAGCCCAGGTAGCCGTAGACCCCGAGGGCAAAAACCTTCCCTACCGCCGGTTGGGATGAAGCCTTTTTGACGGGATGGGGAACCAGGCGGCTCGTCTGAACAACCTCCAGAATATCCTGGCAGGTGATCCGGGGACCAAGCCTCTCCTTCTCGCCTTTTGGATTGGATGTCCCTGCCCGGTAAAGGGCCAGGCCGTAAGCATCAGCCAGGATACCGACCGCCTTTCGGCCCTCGATGGTGTATTCGCAGATAAGGTCTGTCACCTCACCTTCCAGGGTGGCCTCCAACTTCCGGGCGGCATCTTCTACGATGCGGGTGATATCAGCCGGGGTAAGGGGTTCGAAATAAATCTCGGCGCATCTTGACCGGAGGGCTGGACTAATCTCGGAAGGGTCCCTGGTGGTGGCCCCAATAAGAACAAAATCAGCCGGTGCTCCTTCACTAAAGAGTTTCTTGATGTACTTGGGAATATTCTCATCGTGAGGGTCATAGTACGAAGAATCAAACGCGACCCGCTTATCTTCCAGGACCTTGAGGAGCTTGTTCTGAAGCATGGGGTCAAGTTCCCCGATTTCATCAATGAAAAGGACTCCCCCGTGGGCCTCGGTTACCAACCCAAGCTTTGGTTCCGGGATCCCGCCCTCAGCCAGGTCCCGCCGGGCCCCCTGGTAAATTGGGTCATGGACAGACCCAAGTAACGGGTTGGTCACTTCCCGCGGGTCCCAGCGCAGGGTGGAGCCGTCCACCTCAACGAAGGGAGCTTCTTGGCCGAAGGGGGTGTGTTTCATTTGCTTGGCCTGCTCCAGGACGAGCCTGGCAGCGGTGGTCTTACCCACTCCCGGTGGGCCGTAGAGAATGACGTGCTGGGGGTAGGGAGACGCGATCTTGGCCAGGAGGGACCGGATGGCCCGGTCTTGCCCCACAATCTCTTCCATGCTCTTGGGCCTCAAGATCTCAACCGCCGAGCGAGAGAGTTTAACCTGTTCGAGTTTTTCAAGCAACGCCAGTTTCTTGAGGGTTTGGCCGTTTTCAGGGCCCTTGTTCTCCTTCAATACCTGGGAGCGGATCTCCTGAACGTATTCCTCGTGTTTCTGCTGCATCTTCTCGGCGATCTTTTTTTCGATCTCGTCCTCCACCGATTTCCGGGCAATAAGGTCAGCAATCTCGTCCTCTACTTCATCCAGGACCTTAGGGATTTCCTTGAGAGTGGGCCTGTTATCCAGGGTCGGGTCCTCGTAAACAATCTTCTGGAGGGCAAGGATCTGGTCTTCTAACCTACCGGACCGCATCCCGTCCAAGGCCTCCAGCTTGCCAGCCTTCAATACCAGGCGGTCCGGCCCATAAATATCGGTCAGAATGCCGAAAAGGGCTGAGACCTGCCTCTTGAGCCGCTGCTCCTCAGTGAGCTTATTCCCGAGGGCGGAATCATTCCTGATGATTTTTTCGATGTAGTTCTTCATAAGGTTTGAACTCCTCTCTGGCCCTCATTCCTCCACAACGTCTACTTGGAGGGTAAAGGAAACCGCCTGGTGGAGTCTCACTTTAACCTGGTAGGTTCCCAGGTTCTTGATGGGCTCCTGTAGCTTAACGGTCCTTTTGTCGATCTTCACGCCCGCCTGTCGCCTCACGGCCTGGACGATATCCTTGTTGGTCACCGACCCGAACAACTTACCACCCTCACCAGCCCTGGCTCTGATTCTAATCATCTCCCTGCCCAGGCGTTCGGCCACCTTCTGAGCATGGCTCAATTCCTTCTGGGCCTTTTTCTCCTGCTCTTCTTTTTCCTGGGCCAGGGATTTCAGGTTTCCGGTGTTGGCTTCCACGGCCAGGCCGCGGGGGATCAGGTAATTACGCCCATACCCTTCGGCCACCTTGACCACGTCGCCCTTGTTACCCAGCTTCTCGATATTCCGCAGCAAAATGACTCGCACCAGAACCATCTCCCTTTCAGGCTCGTTTCCTTCTCAGTCACGCCGCGCAAAGGGTAGTTTAAGGCGGCGGAAGTCAAAGGCAAGATCGGCCATCCCCAGCCAGACGGTGGCCTGTGGCAGTACTGGCACAACCAGGAGGGTGAGGAGCAACAGGATCCTTGACCACCTGGGGAAATCGGCCTTAACAAGGTAGTAGTAGACAAGGGCCATGCCCTCCACGGCGAAGGCCAGGGTAAAGATGAGATACAGGTTCAACCCAATGGGGTACAGCTGGGCAATGTCATACCTGCCCTTGAGCCAGATCCCCAAAAACCCCAGCGCGTATCCCAAAACAATAGCAGGTGGGAAACGCCAGTCGGCAAAAGGCGGTAGGGGTCTAACCTCAACCCCCATCCTGCCCAGGATGGTACCAGCCAACAGGTAGTTAAAGAGGGAAAAAACCGCGATCGTGACCCCAACCACGGTGGGAAAAACCAGCCAGAGCTGAGCCATGGCCTGGTCCCAAGCCTGGTTCAGCCTTTGAAGCACATCCTCCTCGTGTCCCATCTGCCGGTATAATTCAATGGCAGCCTCCCGGGATGATGCCAGGCTGTTCGAGACAGCCTGGAGGGGGCTGGTACCGGTCAACCACCAAAAAGCCAACCCGGCCCCCACCAGGGTCAGGACAAATCCGGCACCGGCTGCCATTACCCCGTAACGCGGCGAGTATTTCCGCCGCAAGGCCAACCCCATGCTTAGACCTACCAAGCCTGAACCTCCCGCCAGGGTGACCGCCTTGAAAGGGCCCAAAACCAGGGCGAGAAGCAGGCCAGCCCCGGTTGCAGCGATGACCCCCGTTTGTATACCGGCTCGAACCGAGGTCACCACTACGGCAACCGGGGAGAGTAGAAGGATAAAAATCCCAAAGGGCAAAACCAGGCCGGCAATAATAATCAGGGCCAAAAGGCCCGCAAACAGGGCACCTGTCACCACGGGGTTGGGCTGATGGGCAGCACCGGTATACTTCATTTCTCTCTCTCCCGCAGGTGCTCCAAAAGAGCGGAAAAATCACCGTACCATTTCTCTATTTCATGACCCCCAAGGGCGTTGGCCCGCACCTTCCCCAGGACCTTTTTATCCAACCGCCCAAAATCTACCCCCAAGCGACTACCCAGCAGGTAGGAGGATATCATAATTCCCGCCAGGGCCTCGGTGATCTCCTCTTCCCTGTCCTTGAGCATGGCCTGGAGAAGGAAGCCGACCCTGGATACCAACTCCGCCTTCAACCATTCAATGGTACGAATATTCCTGGCTATGTCCAGCTGGTAGTTGATTGACATGGACTGCCCCCCTGTCTTCCAGGTCCTTAAGCCCCCTAACTTGACAGCTATTCGCTGCCAGCCAGGACATATCCTCCCCCTTTTGCCGGGAAGATGTTTCTAACCGGTGCCCCAAGGGCGGAGGGGTTTTGATCAAAAGAACTAACAGCCCGGTACTTCCACCCCCAGGTGTTCACCCACAATCCGCATCGCACAGTATTTTCCGCACATGGTACATTCGGTGATCCCTTCTGGGTTCCTGCTCTTTCGGTACCTGGCCGCTTTTTCAGGGTCGATGGCGAGGCGGATTTGTTTTTCCCAGTCCAGGTCCTTACGTGCCCGGGCCATTTCCCTGTCCCACTCCCAGGTTTTCTTCCGGTTCTTGACCAGGTCTGCCGCGTGCCCGGCGATCCGGGCCGCAATGACCCCTTCGCGCACATCCTCGATGGTGGGTAAGCCCAGGTGTTCAGCAGGGGTCACATAGCAAAGGAAATCGGCCCCGGCAGCGGCCGCGATGGCTCCACCGATGGCTGAGGTAATGTGGTCGTAGCCGGGAGCGACGTCGGTGACAATGGGACCAAGCACGTAAAAGGGCGCGTTGTGACAGAGGCGTTTCTGAAGCTTCATGTTGGCCTCAACCTGGTCCAGTGGGACATGCCCAGGCCCTTCAACCATTACCTGTACCCCGGCTTCCCAGGCCCTCTCAACCAGTTCACCCAGGATGATCAGTTCCTGGATCTGAGCCCGGTCGGTGGCATCTGCCAGGCAGCCTGGGCGTAAACCGTCCCCCAGGCTGAGGGTAATGTCGTAGCGGCGGGCGATATCCAGGAGCCGGTCGTACTGTTCGTACAAGGGGTTCTCCCGGTCGTGGTGCAGCATCCACCCGGTGATAAAGGCCCCGCCGCGGCTGACAATATCGGCCACCCGGCCCTCGCGCTTAAGCCTTTCGATGGTCTCGAGGGTTACACCACAGTGCACCGTGATAAAGTCAACCCCGTCCCTGCCGTGCTCCTCGATCACCTCAAAGAAGTCATCCACCGTCATGTCGACGATGGCCCCGTGTTCCTCCATGGCCTTAACAGCGACCTGGTAAATGGGTACCGTTCCCACCGGAACAGTGGACGCCTCGATGATGGCCCGGCGTGAAGCATCGATATTGTCCGAACTGCCGGTGCTCAGGTCCATTACTGCACTGGCCCCGGCCTCAATGGCAGCCTGGAGCTTTTCCAATTCCTTTTCGATTTCAGGGAAATCGGTAGAGGTTCCGATGTTGGCGTTGACCTTTGTAATCAACCCTTCTCCGATCCCCGCCGGCACCAGGCTCTCATGGTTAACATTGGCCGGAATGCAAATCGTGCCCTGTTCCACCCCGGACCGGATGAATTCAGGGTCAACCCTTTCCCTTTCAGCAACCTTTTTCATCTCAGGTGTAATCTTTCCGGCAAGAGCAGCTTCCCTCTGCGTCAAGTACCTCTCCCCCTTCCGGTTATTAGCACAACAGCCCCAAGAACTCTCCATCCTCCCCTGGAATGGTCCCACCATAAGTCAACCCGCCAAAGCGGCGGGTTAGCATCCTTCGACCAGTCACCTCCGCTTCCCTGCGCCGGTATTACCCGGTTCAGGTTCCAGGGGTCGGGCGGACCGCCGCCCATCTCAGCCCTTGGCTCCCCCAGCGGTTGGCCTCTCTTGAAGTTTCATGGTATTGAGGAACACAATTTATTATAGATCCTGCGGCTTCAAAAATCAAATTGCCTTACCGGCTCCCCTGCTCGACCCAAGCCTACCACTGGAGGCTCCGGCCGAGATTGGCCATCTCAATCGCGGTCACCGCAGCATCCCAACCTTTGTTACCACCCTTGGTCCCGGCGCGTTCAATGGCCTGCTCGATGGTGTCGGCGGTGATGACCCCGAAAATGGTCGGCACCCCCGTATCCAGGGCGGTTTTGGCCACCCCTTTGGCCACTTCCGCTGCCACGTAGTCAAAATGAGGGGTTGCACCCCGGATGACAGCACCAAGGCAGACCACCGCGTCGTATTTCTCGCTCTGGCCCAGTCTTTTGGCCACCAGGGGGATTTCAAAAGCCCCCGGCACCCAAACCACGTCAATGGCATCATCTGCTACCCCGTGCCTGGATAAGGCATCCCGGGCCCCGTCCAGGAGCCGGGTGGAAATGAACTCATTGAACCTGGCCACCACGATGGCGATGCGTAATCCCTTGCCGATTAAATGACCCTCATAAACTTTAACCATCAGGCGTCTCCTTTCTCTTTTTTCCTCCTGGGTTGCGGTTTGGCGCGGACAGCGCAGGATTCCGGCCTAATCACAGTGGGCGAAGAGGTGACCCAGCTTATCCCTTTTCGTGTGGAGGTACTTGCGGTTAAAGGGGTTCGGCGGGGTCACGATGGGCACCCTTTCCACAATGGTCAGGCCGTAGCCTTCAAGCCCGTGGTATTTGCGGGGGTTGTTGGTGAGAAGGCGGATCTTTTTGAGACCAAGCTCTGCCAGAATCTGAGCCCCGATACCGTAATCACGCAGGTCGGGAGGGAAGCCCAAGGCTTCGTTGGCTTCCACGGTATCCCTTCCCTGGTCCTGGAGGGCGTAGGCCTTGAGTTTATTGGCCAGGCCGATGCCCCTTCCCTCCTGGCGCATGTAGAGGAGCACCCCGGTACCCTCCCCGGCGATAATTTCCAGGGCCTTGGTCAACTGGGCCCCGCAATCACAGCGCAGGGAACCAAAAACATCACCAGTCAAGCACTCAGAGTGAACCCGCACCAGGATTTCCTTTTCGGAATCAATTTCACCTTTTACCAGGGCTACGTGACAGTCGCTGCTCACACTGTCTTCGAAGGCCACCGCCCGGAAAGAACCGTACTTGGTGGGCAGTTCAACGTCAGCGATGCGCGTGATCATCTTTTCATGGCGAAGCCGGTACTTGATGAGGTCGGCAATACTGACCAGCTTTAAGCCGTGGGTCCGGGCAAACTCCACCAGCTGGGGGAGTCGAGCCATCGTTCCGTCCTCATCCATGATTTCACAGATCACCCCCGCCGGGTAGCATCCCGCCAGCCGGGCCAGGTCAACGGCAGCTTCGGTATGCCCCGGACGGCGCAGGACACCCCCGTCTTTCGCCCGAAGGGGAAAAACATGTCCCGGCCGGGCCAGGTCCTCGGGACTGGTATTGGGATCGATGGCAGCCTGGATGGTCAGGGCCCGCTCGTGGGCTGAAATCCCGGTAGTGACCCCTTCCTTGGCGTCGATGGAGACGGTAAAGGCCGTTCCCATCTGGTCTCGTCCAGCTGGCACCATGGGCGGCAGGGCCAGCTCGTCAACCCTTTGACCGGTCAGAGGTAAGCAGATCAACCCGCGCCCGTACTTGGCCATGAAGTTAACAGCTTCAGGGGTGACCTTCTCCGCCGCCATGACCAGGTCTCCTTCGTTCTCCCGGTCCTCGTCATCGACAACAATCACCATTTTCCCTTCTTGTATGTCAGCAATGGCTTCTTCAATGGTGTTGAAATTGAACATAAAGCTCCCCTCCTACCAGTCCAAAAATCACGGCCCTCCATCCTGCAGGACAAGGTCTTGACCCAGAACAAGCCAGGTGCCTGGAGCCTGCAGGCTAGGCAAAACCCTTTTCAACGAGAAAGCCCAGGTCAAGGGTGGTCCCCTCATCCCTTGGATTCTGCGGCACGGCCGGTGGGCTCTTGCCCCCAAGCTGCCTGGTGACCATCTCTGCTACATACTTCCCAATCAGGTCAGCTTCAAGGTTAACTTTGCTGCCCACCGGTTTGGCAGTCAGGGTCGTGGCCCTGGCTGTGTGAGGGATAATGGAGACAGAAAAAGAATGCGCCGAAGGTTGGACGACGGTAAGGCTCACCCCGTCTACAGCCACCGAGCCTCGAGGCACCACGTACTTCATGACCACCGGGGGGGCTTCAATTTCAATGACTACCGCGTTTTTCTCCCTTTTCTTCTCCTTGATCACCCCCACCCCGTCGATGTGACCGGTAACAAGGTGACCGCCAAGCCGGTCTCCCAGGCGCAAGGCCCGTTCCAGGTTAACCGCCTCCCCGCTTTTCAGATACCCCAGATTGGTATTGCGCATCGTTTCCGGGCCAACGTCAGCCGCAAAGTAGTCCCCCCCCACCTCCACCAGGGTCAGGCAGGTCCCGTTTACAGCGATGCTGTCACCAACCCTCGCCCCCTCGAGGACCCTCCGGCACCTGATTTGAAGGCAGTAAGAAGACCCGGCCCGGTGGGAACGCAACAGGTAGCCGACCTCCTCTATGAGTCCGGTGAACATCCAAGCTTCCCTCCCACATAGCCCTCGACCATAAAGTCTTCCCCGATGCATCTAACCCTGATCTTCTCAAGCCTCAGGGCCTGGCTCATCTTCTCAACCCCGGTCCCCCCGACAGGACCCGGGGCACCCTTGCCCCCAACGATCTTGGGGCTGAAAAAGAAGATGGCTTTATCAACAACACCCGCGGCCAGGGCCGAGGCATTGACCTCAGCTCCCCCCTCGATGAGGAGGCTGGTACAGCCGCGCGCGGCCAGTTCCTCCAGCAGGCTTTCCCACGAAACTCGGCCTCCGTGAGCCGGCAAAATGAGAACCTCTGCACCAGCCCTTTTCAGGCGCTCAACCTCTTCCAGGCGGGCCTCCTTCGTGGTGGCAATCAAAGTCGGGGCAGCCGACGTGCCGGTTAAGACCCGGGCCTGGCTCGGGGTGCGGCCACGGCTGTCCAGGATAACCCGGACCGGGTCCTTCCCATTCCCATCCTCGAGGCGGACCGTCAGCCTGGGGTCATCCTTGAGGACCGTCCCTACCCCTACCAGAATCGCATCGTGCTCATCCCGAAGGCGGTGCACCACGGCCCGGGCTTGGGCGCCGGTAACCCAGCGGGAATGCCCGGTGCGGGTCGCAATTTTACCGTCCAGGGTCAGGGCCGTTTTCAGGACCACAAAAGGACGGCCGGTAGCAATGTGCTTGATAAACACCTCGTTGAGACGCCGGGCCTCTTCTTCCAAAAGACCGACCTCAACCGCCAGGCCTGCCCTGCGGAGGCGGCGGATTCCACCACCTGACACCTTTGGGTTGGGATCTTCCATTGCCACCACTACGCGCCGGATGCCGGCCTGGATCACCCGGCCCACACACGGAGGGGTTCTCCCGAAGTGAGAGCAAGGTTCGAGGGTGACATAAAGGGTTGCCCCCTGGGCTTGTTCCCCGGCCTCATTCAAGGCGATTACCTCGGCATGGGGCCCGCCCGCACGGGCATGAAAACCCCGTCCAACCACGGTGGAACCCTTGACCACCACTGCCCCCACCATGGGGTTGGGGCTGGTTCTTCCCCGTCCTCTCCGGGCCAAGGCTAGGGCTTCGCGCATGTACTGAAGGTCAGCCTCTGGCCTGCCTGCCATCGCTAGACTCCTCCGGAAAAGATTGAAAAAGCGTAAAGGGTACTTAAAGCTCAACAAAAAACCCCGAAGGAAACCTTCGGGATCAACAAGACACACTAGAAACAGAACCATCCACAGCCCTTTTCAGGCCGCGGTGGCGTTACCTTCTCCCATCCGGACTTTACCGTCGGCTCCGGAGTCTCACCGGATCAGTTACAGGCAGCATGTAGTAACAAGGGGGTATAAACCTGTAACTCGCGGGCTTTCCCCCCAAGGAGGCTTAAGGGGAATCACCGCCGGTCAGGAATCGGAAGCACCCGGCTTCCTCACCTTGCCCCGAAGGCATCTTGCCAGCCTATTCCCTTGTCATTCGCCTGTCATTGTACCACAACCAGGACGGAAAGGCAATTGCACCCCTGATACCGCCTGCTAAAGGGCACCAGGCACCAGCTCCAATTCTTAATCCCCGTGGTGCCGCCCCACTGCAAGGCGGCACAGCGCACTAGTCCACGGTAAAAGGAAGCAGGGCCATGTTTCTCGCCCGCTTGATGGCCCGGGTCAACTGGCGCTGGTGATGGGCACAGTTTCCGTTTATCCGGCGGGGCAGGATCTTACCCCTCTCGGTAATATAGCGCTTGAGTCGCGCGACATCTTTATAGTTAACAACTTTGACCTTATCGATACAAAAGCTGCAAACCTTCTTCTTGCGGCGTTTCCGATCTCGTCGCAAACCTCTTCCCTCCTCGGCTCAAAATGGAACCCCGTCTTCTCCAGGCGCCTCTACTTCCGGACCACCACCAGGGCCGCCGTCGGTACCGGTCGCACCCTTGGGCCAGTCCAGGAAGCGTACGTTGTCAGCTACCACCTCGGCCACCCGCCGTCGCTGCCCTTCCTGGGTTTCAAAGGAGCGGATCTGAAGTCGACCTTCAACGGCCACAAGGCGTCCTTTGCCAAGGTGGTTGGCACAGGTCTCGGCCAGCCTTCTCCAGCCAACGATATCGATAAAGTCGACCTCCCGCTCTCCCTGTTGGTTGGTAAAGGGCCGCTCAACAGCAATGGTAAAACTCACTACCGCCACCCCGTTGGGGGTGTACCTCAGCTCCGGGTCCTGAGCCAGCCTACCGATCAAAACAACCCTGTTCAACACCGCGGACACCGCCTCTTGGATTATTGTTCCCGTCTCACGTTGATGTGGCGGAGCACCTCACCGGTAATCTTCAAAACCCGTTCCAGCTCTCGGGATACCGCGGAATCTCCCTGCCAGTGGACGAGGACGTAAAAACCTTCACGGCACCCCTCGATTTCATAAGCCAGTCTCCTTTTACCCCACTTGTCGATGTTCTCTACCGTACCACCCTGGTCCTCAATCAAGGACTTGAACCTCTCTACGGCAGCATCGATGGCTTCTTCGTCAAGGTCTGGCCTTAGGATGTACATGGTCTCAAAAGCCCGCATCACCGTCACCTCCTCCCCCTGGACTAGCGGCCCCACCTCGGCCGGTGGAGCAGGGAAACCGTCCCCGATAGACGGCAGACCTGGAAAGGAGCCCCGGGTCAAAGCAGGACCTTGGCCCGGGCCTCGGTGCCTTCTCCTTGTTCAGCACCCAAATGGGTCCGGGTCCTACTTGGCCTTGTACCCGGCAGGCCATAGGGTTTGGCTTTGCTCAACCAGGTCAAAGGTCAGAACAATTATATCACCACAACACAACCGAAGCAAGGTAAATCACTTTTTTCTCAGGGTCGCGCACCGGCTGGTTGCTCCAAGAGCATTATACCAGTTTTTGCCAGCCAAGTCAAACTTTCGGGAAGAATGTCGTTCTGGCGCGAAGGACAGCCGGCCCCACTCGGAGTCTTGATCCCATGTTGCCCAACCTCCCGCCGTGCTCCGTGCAAAAAGGCCACCTGCTCGAGAGGTGACCGGCCTGGCCGCCCTGTTCTGCATAATTAATGTGGGAAAACCCTCCTTGGAACCATTTTTGATAATGAACAAGGTGTACCTAACACCTAAAATTTACGCACTGAAGCGAAAATAGAGGAGATCCCCGTCTTGCACTTGGTAGTCACGCCCCTCCAGCCGCACGAGGCCTTTTTCCCGGGCCCGGGCCATAGAACCGGCCTGGATCAGTTCCTCTACTGCGATGACCTCGGCCCGGATAAACCCTTCTTGCATGTCGGTATGGACCTTCCCCGCTGCTTCCGGAGCTGTCGTCCCCCTGGTGACAGTCCAAGCCCTGAGCTCTTTTTCGTTACTGGTAAAAAAGGTTAGCAGGCCCAACAGGTCATACCCGGCCCTGATGACCCTTTCCCGCCCCAAGCCTTCCAGGCCCAGTTCAGGTAACAGCTCCTGCACCTCATCATCCTCGAGCTCCGCCAGTTCGGCTTCCAGGCGGGCCGAAAGCACCAGGACCGGTGCAGATTCACCCGCCGCGTAGGCCCGAACCTGCTCAACGAACTGGTCTTCTTCCCTGTTGTTTCGGTGGTTTTCCCCTACATTGGCCAGGTAAAGGACTGGTTTCGCAGTGAGGAAATTCAGGTTGCGGGCCGCCTCCCCAACCTCAGGGGGGAGGTCGGCACGTCTCAGGGGAGTACCACTTTCCAGGGTCTTGACAACATGCTCCAGTTCCCACGGGTCGCGCCGTTCGCTTTTCTTCCGGGCCTTGTTCATCTGCCGCGTCTTCTCCACGTAGCGCTGGGCAGTCTCCAGGTCGGCCTTGACCAGCTCCAGGTCTACAGTCTCGATGTCACCAACCGGGTCCAGGTCAGGCCGAACGTGGGCCACATCGGCAGAGGTAAAGCACCGAACCACGTGGAAAACAGCGTCAACCTCGCGGATGTGTCCCAAAAACCGGTTCCCCAAGCCTTCACCCCGACTGGCCCCCTCAACCAGGCCGGCAATATCCACGACATCCAGGGTGGTCGGGGTCACGCGGGCAGGCCTCGTTATCTGGGCGATACGCTCGAGCCTCTCGTCGGGAACACCTACTTTCCCGACATTCTGTTCCACCGTGCAGAAAGGGTAGTTCCCTACCTCGGCCCCGCCCCTGGTCAAGGCGTTGAATACAGTTGATTTGCCCACATTGGGTAGCCCCACGATACCACAGGAAAACCCCACCAAGAATCACTCCCATGTACAAGGGCATAGGTCCGTTATCCTCAGCTCTGATCCCAGGAGAAATTCCTCCGTGAAACGACGCGGTCCTACCTGCTGGTTTCCAAGTCCCCTTGCTCTGCCACCGTGCCGGTGTTGGCTTCCACCAGGACCTCTTTGACCCTCTTTTCAAATTTCTTGCGGGGGATCATCACCCGCCGCCCACACCCCAGGCACTTCAGGCCGAAGTCGATGCCGGTGCGGGTAATTTCCCAACGGTCGTCTCCGCACGGATGGGGCTTTTTCAGCCTGACAACGTCTCCAAGCTGGTACCTGCGCATCATGGCCCCTCCCTCATGAAACCTGTGCCGGGACCTGGGTCCGGGCTTGGCCTGCTGCGTGACCGGCGACGCCCGGTTTCCCTTTCCGGTACCTCGGACCGGGACGAAGTACTGGTTTCTGAGGCCCTCTCTTCTCCGGCTCCCTCACCACCAGCAGCCTCGGTGGGGCCAGTTCCCCCTGAAGGCCTTCCTATTTTTGTGGCCGAGGGTGGTACAAAAACCTGGCGCGGATAGGGTATCTCGATCCCAGCGGCATCCAGGGCCTGCTTGAGGCGTTTGCGCAGTTCACGGCCAACAGCCCACTGTTCCATGGGAACAGTCTTGGCCCAGACAGCAATCACCACCGAGGAATCCGCAAGGCTTTGCACCCCTAAGACCTTCGGGCCCTCCATGATAGTGTCGATTTCTGCCCTGGCTTTCTCCAAGGCCTCTTCCATGACAGCGATGGCATGGTCGATGTCCTCTTCGTAGGCAATCCCCACCTCAATCCAGACCCGCATCGGGCCACGGTTATGGTTGGTGGTCTGTTCAATCAACCCGTTGGGTACAATATGCAGCTCCCCGGTGAAATCCCGAAGCTTGGTAACCCTGAGGCCCATCTCCTCTACAATTCCGGAAACATTTCCAATGGTTACGTAATCACCCACGGAAAACTGGTCCTCAAAAACAATAAAGAACCCGGTGATCACATCACGGACCAGGTTTTGGGCCCCGAAACCAACCGCCAACCCCACGATACCAACCCCTGCCAGGGCACCGGCCAGTACCGAGCGGCCGGCCTCATCAACAAATACAGAGAGCAGGCTGATACCTGCCATGAAGTAGATGGCATAGCGGAAGATACTGTTGATGATGGTAACCAGGGTTTTGACGCGGCGGCGCTCAAAAAACCGGTATTCCCTACCTTCTTCCTCAGCCTCCTGGAAAAACTTCTCGATGAGCCGGTTTGTGAACCTGATCAGCATCACGGCCAGGAGGATGATCACAAGGGCTTTGACCAGCTTTCCCCCCAAGAAGAGCAGGGCCTCCTGCACCGTCCAGCCCCCCAGGACATTCTCCAGGATCGCTCCCACTTCAATTCCAGGCACACCAACCACCCCCATTTCTTGCCCGGCGCCGATGGCCGGCAGCTTAGAGCGAAATGACCCTCTTGGCCTGGAGCAGGGTCCGAACCAGTTGGGGCATATCCACAGCTTTGCCTGCTGCAGGCGTGGTCGCCGTCTCTCGAAGGGAACGGCTGCACACCAGGAGCTCCACTCCGGCCTCCTCCAGGCTCAGGAGGCTTGGAAAGCAGGCGGAAGAAGCTTCCAGCAAGGTGACGGCTTCTTTCATGAAGACCACAGCTTTCGGCGGTGAAAGCCCTTCAGCCAGAACGCGGAAGAAATCCACCATCAGCTCCCGGCCCAAGGGGTCAGGGAGGCCGATGGAATCGGAGGTCACCAGGAGGACTGGGTCGTCCCCTTGAAAGAGGGCTTCCTGAAGCCCCTTGATCCCGCCCTCGGTTTTCAGGTAGTAGTCGCCTCCTTTCTGGTTGACCTCCAGGTTGGGTTCGGCGGCTGACTTTTCCCTGGTCTTTGGCGAACCCTGTTCAGGGGCAAAGGGTTTCTGCCCGTCCAACAAGATGTCCACTTCCTTTCCCGGAACCTTTCAAAGCCATGGGCTGATCAGGGGAAAAACATTGAGCAGGCCCTGGGCATACCGCGAACCCTCAATCCCAGCTGCCAGGGGCTGAAGGAGGCCAACGGAAAGAAAAGGGGTCACCAAGCCGAGTCCCAGGGCCAGGATCACGGCATTCTGGGCCGCTCCAAAGATCAAGCCGGTGAGCCGGTTGAGCCCGGCCACAGGGCCCCAGGCCACCGTCCTGTGGAGGACCGAGGCCGCCAAACCCAGCACAACCCTGATGACAACAAAGATCAATAAGAAAGACAGGGCCTCCACCACTAGATTCCCCAGGCCTTCGTAAACAATAGCACCGAAATCGGCGGAAACCCGCACATAGCCCATCTTGGTCAGGTACCGGGCAAAAGCTTCGTGGTATGAAGCCGCGAGGTTTCCGTCGGGAAAAGAAGAGGGGGAAACACGGTCTTGAAAGAAGGTGGTAGCCCAGTCCACCAGCTGGTACTGCCGGTCAAGAAATTCACCCAGTTGCGGTGCGTACCAGTAAGCACCAGCCAGGCCGGCCACAAGGCCCACCGTCCCGAAAAACGTCCTTATGAGGCCGAGCGAAAACCCTTTGAGGGCCCCCCAGGCGATGAAAAGGATGATCACCAGATCCAGCCAGTTCATTGTCCTCTCCCATCCCCTTCCACAGCCAGAAAACTACCCGCGGCTCACCTTGTACCAGTACCCCGGTAGATAGGCAGCCACGGCCGGAACAACCGGATCAACCGTGCCCCCAAGATACTTGCTGCTCAGGTATATGGTAACCGCTCCAACAACAGCCAGCAAGGCGAAAATGACCATTTCTACCACAAAATCTTCGAGAAACCAGGGCTTGACATCTCCCAGAAGCAAGTGCCAGGTAATGTCGCCCACCCCTTTGACCCCCACAAAGGCAAGAACCGCCTGCCATCAGCAGCTAAACCCTCACTAACCCGCCTTGCTCCCGGGCCAGGGCGGTTATCTGTGGATACCGCGGCAAGGCAGCACGGGTGTCGATACAAGCACCGGTGTAAAAGCACCCACTGTCCAAGGAGGTGGAGTGCTTCCGTCTAACTTCGACGCGCCAGGGGTAAATCCTTTCCTCCACCCAAACAGCCTTAACCAGGTTCCAGTCCTTTTTTTCTCAGCAAAAGGATTTGTCCCCTGGCTTCCTCTACCAGCAGGTAGTCACCACCAGGGCCGCTCACTACCCGTAAGACCGGTCCCATGCCCTCCAGGGTATACCCTTGACCCCTCGGGCCGTAAAGGGTCAGGCCTTTATCAGTGCCAACGGCCAAGTGATCTCCGGTCCAGGCCAGGTCCCGGACCTCTCCAGGTGTATCCCGCCGCCAGAGGACCTTGCCGCCAGGCGTGATCACGGCAACTGCCCCCCGGTGGACAGGCAGAAAGCGGGCCAAAAGTGATGGGAAGGAAAGGCCCAACGCAATGAGCCCCGAACCAGGTTTCGGCACCAGGTCACGGATCCAGGCCTCAGTACGGAGGGACCATTCCACCTCCCCCCCGGGCCCGAGCTTAACCACTTCCCCGGCGCTGGCAAGCACCAGGCTGGCCTCGCTGGAGAAAACCAAACCCTGGACCAGACCACCATAGTGAAAATACTCGTAAATCTCCGACCCAGCCAGGTCGTACACTACGACCTGGGTGACCTCGCTGCCCGGATCGGGCAAAATGGAAACCGCAACCCGTGTCCCCCCTGGCGAAAAGGCTGCCGTGAGAAAAACACCCTTTTGGAGGTTCTTTTCCCACATCCTTTTGCCACCTGGGTCAAGAAAAAGCAGGCCCTCCCGGGGGCCTTCGTGAGCACTGGCACCTGCTTCCGGGTTAGCCTCCTGGTAGTTGATGAGGGTTCCGTACCGGGATAAGTAGAGGGCTGCAATGGACGCCTGGTACTGAACCATCCACTGGTGTTCCCCCTTTTCAAACAGGTCAAGGCGCCCAGGCCCTGGATCCCAAATGGCCACCTGCGACCCCTGGGCCTTGAAGGTGCCGGCTCCACGGGGGAAAACCCCAACGGCGGTTTCACGTCCAGCCGCGTCAATCTCTTTCCATTTCAGACCTTCGGCTTCAGGCTCCACCAGGAAAACACCCGGGGAATCCGCGTCGAACCAAGCCTGGCTTCCGGCACCAGCCTGGTGCTCCCAGGCCCGTTCAAACTGGGGGGCAGACCCGGCCGTAGAAAGACCAGGGTCATGCTGGAAGGAATGCCGAAGAGCAAAAACCAAAAAAAGGATGATAAAGAAAAAAGCATCAACCAGCACACCCCCCGGCCTGACCCTGGACCCGGAACGGGACTCCAGGCTCCGCGGGGGTTTTCTCCATGCCATTCCACGCCATCCCCTTGGGCTTCATGTGGAAATGCGCCGAACCAGCCCGTTGCTGCGTTCTATAGATTCTCTTCTCAAGACCATTATCCTGCCCGGCTTCTCCCGGGGTGCCGGAGGCAGTGGATCAGAATCCAGGTGACAAAACCCAGCCCAAGGTAGCCCATTAACGGGTAAACAGTCCTGATCAGTGTGGTAAAGCCCAACCGGGCGAAAGGGGTAACAAAAAGGACCGTGGCCCCGGCCCAAAGACGTGCATTCCCCCGGTCTCCGGCCAGCCTCCGGCCCAGGCTGTAGGCATTGGTGATCCCGGTGGTCAACATGGCCACCAGCAAGGCAAAAGAGTAGACCTGGGCCATGTGTTTTCCCCAGACACTGGCAATGAAAAGCATCGGAACAGGGAGGGTCTTCACCGCCTGGAAGTGGTAGTGGTTGGCCAGGGCAATCAAGAGCCCGCAGGCACCAAGCCCTAGGCCCCCCAAGAAGCCGGCCAGCATTGATGCCCGGCGGCCGCTCAGTTCCCGGCCGGTCGAAGCCAAAATCCCGAGGGCCAGGAGGCTGTTGTAGGCAACGTAGAGGAGGGCCGAGAGGGCCCACCCCCCCGATGGAAGGGGGAGCTCTCCCCCGGCGAGGGACACCAAGTCACTCAACCGGGCGCCCCTTAGGGCCATGACCCCGGTCGCCACCACCACCATGAGGAGCATGGGAACCAGGACCAGGTTGGCTGACAAAACCCCACCGGCGCCCCCCAGGACAACCGCGGTCACCCCGGCCGCCATGACCCAGACCCCCAGGTTGTAGGGCAGATTCCACTGCTGGTAGAAGACAGCTCCCCCTCCGGCTAGCACCACCGCCAGTCCGCCTGCCAGGTAAAAGGTGAGGATTCCATCCAGGATGACGGTGAGGTGGGGTCCAAAGACCGTGTTCAGGAAATCACGGTAGTTCCGGGCTCCAGCAGCCCGGACGGACTCCAGGATACAGTACCCGACAAGAGCGAAGCCACCAGCCGCAAGGATTACCCCGAAAAGCCCTTGGGGACCGTGGTAGTTGAAGAAATGGAGGATTTCGCTTCCCGAAGCGAAGCCCGCCCCCACCACGGCGCCGATGTAGGTTGCCGCAACCGCCAGAGCCCGACCCCACTTGGAAAGCCCCTGCCGCAATGGATCCGGCCTCCCACCGCTGCCAGTTTTGGGATCTCGAGCCGAAAGGAAAGCATCAAACCCGGTAGGTTCCGGGTTCGCGTCGTATTCAGGCGTACCCAGAGAGGTGGTTTAGTATATGAAGGGGGCGGCTTTTATTAGAAGTGCGCATATCCACGCTGTTCTTGCCATATACTTCTAATGCCATCTCGGGTGGGTTGGTGATGCTGCATGAAGGATACCCAGAGAGCCTCACTTGGAAAGCTATGCCATATCCCCTACAGGGAAAGAAGGGTGAGCGTCAATGAGCCTGCTGCGGCTGAGCGGCTCACCACTTACTTCTACGAGTATCTTCACGGGTACGGATCCCTAGCCCAGCGCGGTCTCCTCTTCCTTTGTGTCGGAACCGACCGGTCAACCGGTGACTCCCTGGGGCCCCTGGTTGGTACCTTTCTCGAGTGGGTTTCGGGGGAGAGGGTGAAGGTTCTGGGTACCCTGGACAGCCCTGTCCATGCCAGCAATCTCGAGGACATCGTGGGGGAGATCGGGCGGTCCAAGACTGCGCAGTTGGTAGTGGCGGTTGATGCCTGTCTCGGCCGCCTGGAGAACGTGGGTACCATCACCATCGGCCGTGGAGCCCTCAAACCCGGGGTCGGGGTCAATAAGACCCTTCCTCCTGTCGGCCAGATCTACGTCACTGGAACAGTCAACGTAGGGGGGTTCATGGAATACTTTGTCCTACAGAACACCAGGCTGAGCTTGGTGATGAATTTGGCCAATACCATCGCCGCAGGGCTGTCAGGCGGCTACTTCCGCTACTTAAGGAGTTTGGGGTACAAGGGGCGGCACCACGAAGGATGAAAATCCAGGGTGGAACCAGTATTTTCGTAGAAGTGCTCCATGCCGTCCTGCGGTACGGCGCCACCACGGAGGGTGAAAATCAGGAACAAGCCGGCTGTTGCAGTCTACATCAGGGGTACCAACGAAGAGGTAGGCGCCGGCTTCCTGAGCGGCGGTCAGCAGGCGTCGGAGGATCAGCCGCACCCACCGCGAGTTTGTGGGTACGGCCCAGAGCCGCCGAGGTTCATTACAAGCTTACGGTGAGCGTGATGCCGCGAAGGAAGGCTGGCGCCGGTGGGACATTTTCGTATGAAAGCAACACGGCCGAAACCGACAAAGCGGCCCGCTAGCAGGCCGCTTGTTTTTTGTGCTCTGTCCTACCATCAACCGGTCTTGCCGTGTCCCAGCGGTCTCTTGATGAAAGCCCTAGTGAATCCTGGCTTCCAGCTCGTCCTTTACTTCCTCGGGGGTGCGACCCTCGGCTGAGATTACCGGTACCCTGGTTGTGATATCTTCCATGTTCATCACGTTGTCATCGGTGCCACTTAATACCACCGCCTGGGCCCGGTTCAGGTCTTCCCTGCTGAGGCCGATCACTTCGTAGCCTTCCCGTTCAAGAAATTCACGAAAAGGGCGTAGACCGTCCTCCACGGCAACCCTTTTTTTCCTCCTCCCCATGACCTTCACCTCCCGCCTGTTTAAAGTTAGTTTTAGCCATAACATCCCTGGCTATGCGGGAGGATGACAGGAGGTACTAATGGTCCCCGGCAGGGCACGCCTTCTGGAGCAAACGGATAACCTCTTCATCCGTAGTCTGGTCAAAGGTCTGGTAAAACTGGCCAACAGCGTAGAAGGGCTCCGGGGAAGCAAGGCAAACCACGTGGTCTACTTCATCCTGTAAGGTGCGCAGGGTATCAGCCGGGGCCACCGGGACGGCCAGGGTAATCTCAGCCACCCCTTCGTTCCACAGGTATTGGATGGCCGCCCGGATCGTGTAACCTGTGGCGATGCCGTCGTCGCACAGAATAATCTTTTGGCCTTTCAGGTCGGGTTCAGGGCGGCCGCCCCGGTACTTTTGAAGCCTTCGTTCAATCTCGGCGACCTGGCGCCGGCTTTCTGCTTCCAAGTATTCTTCTTCTATGTTTTCGAAAAAACCTGCAAGGTCCTCGCGCTGAACCACCGAACCATCGGCGCCCACGGCCCCAATGGCCAGTTCCTTGTTAAAGGGAGCCCCAATCTTGCGGGCCACAACTATATCCAGCGGTATCTCCAGCCGCCGGGCAATTTCGTATCCCACCACCACCCCGCCCCTTGGAACCGCCAGCACCAACCCTGTGCCAGCACTGCGGGTGCGAAGGAGACGCTGGGCCAGTCTCCGCCCGGCATCGGCCCGGTCTACAAAGAGCATCTTTTGAGCCCCCCTTTTCCTTCATCTCAAGCGAAAGCACTCCCATCATCAGGATTCCCTCGAGAGCCGTGAAACTATCGGGGAATTCCCGGGAAAACATCATGCCTTAGCCCACGGTCGCTTGGGCTGCAGTGGCTTGACTTCCCTGCCCCTTGGGGGCAGCAGAACCTTCATTGCACCTGGAACAACCTCAAGATTGACCGGTGTCCTAGCGACGATCTCCCCATCTGCATGGACATATAACTTGGACCGGGAGGTTATCCTCACCCGGAGGCCACGGGCTATTTCCACCTTGGGGTGCGATAGGTGGCCTCCCGAGAAAACCCTGGGCAGGTTGCAGAGCAAGTCCAGTTTGCTGATATCACCGGCCAGACAGAGATCCAGCCTTCCATCGTCGAGGACCGCCGTTGGGACCAGTCTCAGCCCGCCACCGCAGTACTGGGCATTGCCGACAGCCACAAAAAGTGCCCGGCCTTCCCACCTCCAGCCATCAACCTCCACCGTCAGGAGGGAGTTCCGGTACCTGAGCATCTGTTGCAAGAGAGCGCGCACGTAAGCTGCGGCACCAGGCAAAAAAAGATGGTTCCGGTTGACTTCTGCCGCCACCTCGGCGTCGAACCCCACCCCCGCCACGTTAATAAAATACTCGCCGCCGACCTTTCCCAGGTCGATGCTCCTGGCCCGGGCCCTGTGCACGAGGTGCAGAGCTTCTGAAGGCTCGAAGGGGATTCCCGCTGCCCGGGCGAAGTCATTACCTGTACCTGCCGGGATGACACCCAGGGCGGTTTGCGATCCAGCCAGCCCGTTGACCACCTCGTGAACCGTTCCATCCCCGCCCACCGCCACCACCTTCCGGACGTGCTCCCGCGCTGCTCGGAAAGCAAGTTCCCTCCCGTGCCCCGGCTCCTCGGTAAAGGCAACCTGGAAGTTGTTTCCTGAAGCCTCAAGGATCCCCTGGAGCCCCTTCCAGACTAGGCGTGACCGGCCGCGCCCTGCGGCAGGATTTATGATGTACAAAATCTCCAGACAAACTCCCCCTCCTCGCAAACTATCCAGCCAATGGAAGGGCGGCCCACCCCGCTGCCGGAGCCAGAGGGCCGCCGTCTCTCCATCCCTGTCTCAGATTCAGGCGGTTTCATCCTGCGGGCCTTCCTGGGGTTGGCCTTCATCCTTTCCCGCCATCTCACTGGTCCCCTGGAAAATGGCCCCGTCGGCAACAACCAAGTTGCCAACCTTGATATCACCGTACAGCTGTGCGGTAGGAAGAAGCTCCAGCTTTCCTTCTGCTTCCACATTCCCCCGCACCTCACCGGCAATCAGAAGGTGACGGGCCTTGATATCGGCAACCACCCGCGCTTTTTCACCGATGACCAAGTCTCCCTCGTGCAGAATCTCCCCTTCAAACTGGCCCTCGATCCGAACGGAACCGTTTGAATTCAGCGTCCCCTTGAAACGACAGTCTTTACCGAGAATGGTGTCGACCTTGTCAAAATTAGGTGCATCCTTTTTCCCGAACACAGGAATCTCCCTCTCCCTTCCGCCGAACATACTCCCACACCGGTCCTGTTTAGCCAACCAGCCTGCTACTGGCTTCCAAAGAGGTAGCGCCTGGGATTGATGGGCTTACCGTCTTTTCTGATTTCATAGTGGACATGAGGGCCCGTGCTGCGACCTGTACTTCCAATGTAGGCAATGATCTCACCCTTCTTAACCCGCTGCCCCATTGAAACAACCAATTTTGAATTATGGCCGTAAACGGTGACGAACCCGTTTTCGTGGTCGATCATCACCATTCTTCCGTAGGCCCCTTTCCACCCGGCGAAGATAACCTTGCCGTCAGCGGTAGCTGAAACCGGGCTCCCCATTGGGGCCGCAATATCAAGACCAGAATGGAAGTCAGTCCCCCAGCCAAAGGGTGAACGGCGGTATCCAAACCCAGAGGTTACGTAGCCTTGAGCCGGCCAAATTGAAGGCCTGGCGGCAATAGCCGCGTGTTCTTTCCCCAGTTTCTCACGCAGGCTCTCCAGGCTCCGCTGTCTGACCTCCATTTCCTTTTGGATTCTTTCCAGCTCCGCCCTCACCTTGCGGGCCGCATCCAACCCCCTCTCCGCGCCCAGCGGAGTGCCTCCCCCAAGACCACCGCCAGCCCCTTCAATCCTCCAGCCTTCAAGCTGGGCGATCCGGGCCAGGTTCGGCCGCTGCCGGGAAACCTGTCCTTCCAAGAGGCCCCCGGGTCCCTCCCCAAGCTGGGCCATCTCCCGAAGCTGGCTGTCCAGTTCCTTTAGCCGCCTCATGTTCTCTTCCAGCACCTGGGTCTGCTCCACCAGGATATCAATCTGCTTCTTTTGTTCCCTCGTAACCACGCGCAGCTCGCGGAGTTCCTCCATGTGACCTACCATGTCCCGGTATGAGCTGAAGAAGGCAAGGGCGAAAATAGAGAAGACAACCAGGAAGAAGGCCAACACCTGGAGAACGGTAAGGGAGAGGCGGAAACTGAAAATGGGTTTTTCCGAATGGGGGACAACCATAATGGTAAAGAGTTTACGCGCACCGTTGGAGGCCAAACCGGATCACCTTCTATTCAGGCCAGAACCCGTGGATTTGTCCGTAAGAATTCGGCAAGGTTAACGTGGCCCACAGGATGGTAATGTGGTATAAATATTTCCTCATTTTAGGCGCATTTCCTGCCTGGGAGAAGTATTCTGTGCAATTTAACCTAAAGTTTGTCGGCTTCCACCACTAGGAGCCAAGCCCATGGCCGTTGTGGCAAAGGGCGCTCCGGGCAGATCCCCTTACGAACTGGGGGCAGAGTGGTTCCGTGACCTGTTCCCTAGAAAAAGGCTTTTTGCCATCTCTCAAGAACCAGGGTAAAATTAGGGGTGCATATCCAGTCCCGGGCTCAACCAGGGAAAAACTCGAGCCCTCAGGCATTGTACACAACTCTCAAAAAGGGGAGGTGGCGCAGCAGGCCCGTGGTACAAGCCACCCGGGCCTGTCAAGAACAGTGGATGCTGAGAAATTGAGGAAACTCCTCAATGAGATCAAGGACGGGCGGGTTTCAGTGGACGAGGCCGTGCAGGCCTTACGGTCCCTTCCTTACGAAGACCTCGGGTTCGCCAAGGTCGACCACCACCGTGCCCTGCGTACTGGTTCACCAGAAGTGATCTTTAGCCAAGGGAAGACTACCCAGCAGGTGGTTGACATCGCCTCGAAGCTCTTTCAGCAGCACAGTCCTGTCATGGCAACCAGGGCTACGCGGGAGATCTACAAGCGCCTCAAGGACCTCCATGGGCATGTTGCCTACTATGAGGCAGCGCGGATTGTCCTTCTGGGCTCCATGCCGGAGCCGCGGTGGCCCGGTAAGATTTGCGTCGTGAGTGCCGGAACTGCTGACCTGCCGGTGGCTGAAGAGGCCGCCGTGACAGCGGAGGTGATGGGGAATAGGGTCGAACGCTTGTACGATGTAGGGGTGGCCGGGATCCACCGCCTGCTGGATAACCTGGACCGGTTGACAGCAGCCAACGTCGTGGTCGTCGTTGCTGGTATGGAGGGCGCCCTCCCCAGCGTAGTGGCAGGCCTACTGAGCCGCCCCGTTATTGCCGTACCCACCAGTGTCGGTTACGGGGCCAGCTTCGGTGGCCTCTCCGCCCTCCTGACGATGCTCAACAGTTGTGCCAGTGGGGTTGGGGTCGTGAACATAGATAACGGTTTTGGTGCTGGCTGCCTGGCCAGCATGATCAATGAACCACCATCCGCAGGGGCGTAGTCGTGCTCAATGCCTCCCTGCGGTGCACCGGCACCACGGAGGATGAAAATTGAAAGCGGTATTTCCCAAAGGTTGCACGCCCCGGGGTGCTCCGGAACCAAAGGCTCCAGCTGCAGCCCCGGAGGGGCCAGGAATAGTGAAGGCGAGTGGAGGAGCAACCCCGGCGTGGCAGATCGCCGCGTTTTCGTAGCACTTTTGGCCATCAGGGCACTGGGAGAGATACACGCCAGGGCTGCCTCCCGGGGGCCTGAGACCCGTGGCCTGCAAGTGAAGATCTTGGTTGAACCCATGGGTCAGGGATCGTAGAGAGAGGAAAGACAGGGGTGAAGTAAGTGCGACTGATCTACTTCGACTGCTTTGCCGGTGTCAGCGGGGACATGATTCTTGGGGCCCTTGTGGATGCCGGCCTTGACCCTGGGGTACTGCGCCGGGAATTGGCCAAGCTTGACCTCCCAGGGTATGAACTTCGAGTTACCCGGGCCGTGAAAAACGGGATCCAGGGGACAAGGGTGAGGGTGAAAGTGAACCACCACGACGGCCCTCACACCAGATCCAGCCAGCGCCATCACCACGGCCGTCATCTCAAGGAGATATCCCATTTGATCCGGACCAGCCGCCTGTCTACCTGGGTTAAAGACCACAGTCTCCTGGTATTCCGGCGGCTGGCGGAGGCTGAGGCAAGGATCCACGGCATCAGCCCCGGGAAGGTCCACTTCCACGAGGTCGGGGCCGTGGATTCCATTGTTGATATCGTTGGTACTTGTATCGGCATCGAGGCCTTGGGGATCGATGCTGTCTATGCTTCAGCTGTCCCACTCGGTCAGGGCTTCGTCAACTGCCAGCATGGGACCCTGCCTGTTCCCGCTCCAGCAACCCTCGAGCTCCTGCGGGGCAAGCCGGTTCGCCAAACAGAAATCACTTCGGAACTGGTTACCCCGACCGGGGCGGCAGTCCTCGTTTCCCTCTCCGAGTCATTTGGTCCCATGCCTCCGGTCACCATCGAGGCCATCGGCTACGGGGCAGGAACCCGCGACCTGGAGATCCCGAACATGCTCCGGGTCGTTGTCGGGCAGGCCCTCCAGGGTCCAGAAGAAGGCGAAGCTCCCGGTCCTGGTGCTAGTGATACGGTAACCATCCTTGAGACCAATATCGACGACATGAACCCCGAACTCTTTCCAGCACTTATCTCCCAGCTCCTTGAGGCTGGGGCAGTTGATGCCTTTACCACCCCGGTCTTGATGAAGAAAGGGCGTCACGGCGTCAAGGTTACCGTGGTCAGCCCTGTTTCAGCACGGGAAAAGGTGGTCGAAGCCCTTTTTTCAGCGTCAACAACCTTTGGGGTTCGCATGTGGGAGGCTCAGAGACGCAAGCTTTCCCGTCACCGGTTTCAGGTTACCACCAGGTGGGGACCGGTTTGGGTCAAGGTCGGGTATTTTCGGGGCAAACCTGTAACTGCCGCTCCGGAGTATGAAGACTGCCAGCGCCTGGCCAGGGAGAACAACATACCAGTGCGCCGCATCTATGAGGAGGCCTTACGGCTCGCTGCGCGGTGGAGGTAAGCTTTAGAGGACTTGCTCAGCCTGGAAGTGCTCCGACCCTGATACCCCCGAGGGTCAGGAGGGCTGCAAAGAGGATGGCTGGCACCAGGTTCCCCACCCGAATTTGGGCCACTTCCAGAATGTTAAGGCCGATGCCCACAATGAGCAGTCCACCGACCGCCGTGATCTCCGCCACTACCGCCTGGCTGAGGAAACCAGCGGCCCATTTCGCCATGAGAGAAATCGTGCCCTGGTACACGAACACCGGGAGCGCTGAAAAGACCACTCCCACCCCCATGGTCGAAGAGAAAACGATGGCTGAGATGCCATCCAACATCGATTTCGCAAAAAGGGTACTATGGTTCCCAGTCAGGCCCCCCTCCAAGGCCCCGGTGACGGCCATCGCCCCTACGCAGTAGACCAGGCTCGTAGTGACAAAGGCGTTGGCAACATCCCCACCGCGCGGGCCTACTTTCTTCTTGGCGCCTCCCCCAGGCTCTAAAGGACTTCCTCGATGCGTAGGGCTTCCCCGGTCAGGCCGCCCAGAACCAGGCTTCCAATCACAACCAAGAGATTTTCGGCCTGCATGGCCATCGTCGTGCCGATGAGGAGCACCGCCAAACCGATGCCGTGCATCACGGTCTTCTTCACTTGCTCCGGAAAAGATGGGATTACGAAACTCCCCAGCAGTCCACCGGCAATGATGGCCAGTGCATTCACAATCGTTCCCAGCAAATTATTCCCTCCGTCTCATTAGCCCATCCGGTCTGATGGCAGAGCTGCCCCTAGCACTCAGGCAGGACCGTTCAGTACACAAAAAAGACCCGTTCCTGCGGGTCCACTGAGCTGCGGCGGGGCCCCTGGAGCCACCCCACGAAAGTTCCACGTGGAACATCAGGTGCCCCTGCGCCAGCAGGCTGGGGCCAACCATGTCTACGGCAGTTGCACAGCCCCTTCTCTCGGCGCAGGGGACTCAAGGCCTCCGCCCATGATAATTTCAAGGATCCTTTCCAGGTCCTCTCCCCCGTAGTATTCGATCTCGATCCTGCCCTTCCTTCGGCCGGGTTTAATGGCCACCCTAGTTCCCAGGATACCCCTCAATTCCTCCTCGAGCCGGAGGATTTCAGGGTCCACCGCCGGTGCCGCTGCCTTTTTCCTTCCTTTCCCGGCACCCCCTTGAGCCCGACCGCGGCCCCTCAGCCCTTCTGCAATCCGCTCCGTCTCCCGTACCGAAAGGCCTTCTGCCCGAATCCGCCGCGCAAGCTCTTTCTGCTCATCTCCCTCCAGGCCCAGGAGAACCTTGGCATGACCCATGGAGAGTTCTCCAGCAGCCACAAATTCCCGGACCTCGGCACTGAGGTTTAGCAGTCTCACGGTATTGGCGATCTGCGCACGGCTCTTGGCCAACCGTTTAGACAACTCCTGCTGGGTGAGCCTGAATTCAGTCATCAAGGTACGGTAGGCAACAGCCTGCTCAATGGGGTTGAGGTCCTCCCTCTGCAGGTTCTCTATGAGGGCAATTTCCATCAACTTGGCGTCATCTAGTTCCTTAACGACCGCCGGCACCATCTTCAGGCCGGCCTTACAAGCAGCCCTCCAGCGGCGTTCCCCGGCCACCAGCTCGTACCCCTTGCCGCGCCTTCGCACGATGATCGGCTGGATAACCCCATGCTCCCGCACTGATTGCACAAGCTCTTCTAGTTTCTCGGCATCAATCCTTTGACGCGGCTGATACGGATTCACCGTCACCTCATCGGTAGGTATCTCCGTCACACCTTCTCCATCAAGGGAAGAGATACCCGGCAAGAGCGCTTCCAGGCCTCGCCCCAAGCCCTTCTTAGGAGGCATTTTCCACCACCTCCCTGGCCAGTTCGCTGTAGACCTCGGCACCACGCGACTTAGCATCGTAAGTAATGATGGGCTTGCCGTGGCTGGGAGCCTCGCTCAAGCGGACGTTTCGCGGAATAATGGTGCGGTAGACCTTGTTCCGGAAGTATTTCTTGACTTCCTCCACCACCTGGATGGACAGGTTTGTCCGCCCGTCAAACATGGTGAGAATGACCCCTTCGATCTCCAGTCCGGGGTTCAGCCGGGACTGTACCAGCTTGATGGTGTTCATAAGCTGGGTCAAGCCTTCCAAGGCGTAGTATTCACACTGGATGGGGACCAAAACTGAATCTGCCGCCGTCAGGGCATTGATGGTAAGCAAGCCCAAGGAAGGAGGACAATCTATGAGCACAAAATCATATTGCTGCCGAATCTTTTCTAGGGCCTCCTTTAACCGGTGCTCCCGCGAAATCGCCAAAACCAGCTCGATTTCCGCCCCGGCCAGATCGATGGTGGCAGGCACGACCTCCAACCCCTCCAGCGCAGTCTTCACAAGCACCTGGTCCATATCCTTGCCGTCAATTAGAACATGATAAATTGATTCTTCCACCCCGTTCTTGTCAATACCAAGCCCACTGGTAGAGTTACCCTGTGGGTCAATATCGACCACCAGCACCCTTTTCCCCAGCCTGGCCAGGCATGCTGCCAGGTTTACCGCCGTGGTTGTTTTCCCTACACCGCCCTTTTGGTTTGCTATGGCCATTACCCTACCCACCGAACTCACCTACCCCAGGGCCCCAACCTACAACCATCTCCCTTGAAGCCCTTACGTTTTCCACACGCACCCGCCTTCTCGGCCCCCAGGTCCAGCCTGTCTCCTCTTCTTTCCCCCTAGTTCGCCGCCCCGCCTAAAACCTCCTCCTCTACCCAAGGGAACCCAGGCTGAATTCAGCCCGTTCTCCCCCTTTTCCTCGCACCACGCTTTTTAGGAATCCGGACGCAGATCTCGATATAGTCGCCACGGTCCTCTTGCTCCATCCGGGCATCGAATCCCACCTTCCGCAGGGTGTTCACAGCCTCGCGAAAAGAGTTAACAAAAATCCGGATATCCTTAAAGACCCTGGTAATTTTTTGCTTCCTGCGACCAGACCCCTCTTTCGCCCTAGAAATACCCTGCAGCCGCCCTTCGATAAGTTCTTCAGCCTCCCTGACGTTGAGGTCCTTCCTCCGAATCTCCTCCAGTACCTCCCGCTGTTGCTCACAGTCAGGCAACCGCAAGAGGGCCCGGGCATGGCGCTCGGAAATTATTTCCCGGGAAATAGCTTCCCGTATCTCTGCCGGTAGATTCAAGAGCCGGAGCTTGTTGGCGATGGCAGACTGACTTTTTCCCAGCCGCCGTGCCAGTTCTCCCTGCGTGAACCCGAACTTCTCCATCAACTGCCGGTACCCCTCGGCTTCCTCGAGAAAGGACAGGTCCCGGCGCTGCAGGTTCTCCACCAAACCCTGAAGGGCTACCTCCTCATCTGAGAGCTCGCGCACCAGGGCCGGGATCGCCTTGAGGCCGGCCTTTTCCGCTGCCCGGAGCCGCCTCTCCCCGGCAATGAGCTCATATCCATGACCCCTCTTCCGGACAACCACAGGTTGAAGAACCCCGTACTCTTCGATGGAACGCGCTAGGCCCTCCAGCTCGTCTTCCTCGAAGACCTTCCGCGGCTGGTACGGGTTCCTCGAAACCGCCTCGAGCGGAATCAACTGCACCTCTTCAGCGCCCTGGGTACCCAGCCTCCTCCCCCATCTCTTCAAAAACCCGTCCGCCATTTTCTCCACCGCCCTGGTACCAGATGGCCTTCCATACCTATAGCTCCTATTCGGCACCTGTCACCCCTTTCCTGCACCCCAACCCCTGTTCCCGGCAACCTTTTCCACAAAAGAAAGAGGGTCCACGCACCAGGACCCTCTTCTTCCCCGGGGGAACTCGGACAGGGTTATTTCCCCGACAACCAGCCTCCTTTTACATCCCCAGCCTACTCAACCCACACCGTCTCGACTGGGAAGGGAGCCTGAACGGCAAAAAAGACAAATCTCCCTTCCCCGTCGTTGACCATGCCGTGCACGGCACCGGCAGGAGCCAAGGCCACCATTCCGGCCTTCAATCGCACTTTTTCTCCCTCGCCCAAAAAGTACGTCCCCTCGCCCTCGAGAACCACCCAGACATCATCGGCTCCGGGATGGTAATGGGCAGGTACCTCCTGGCCCGGCTCAAGACACCACAGAGCACCTCCGCTCGCCTTGGACCCGTAAACCTCAACCTTGTTCCCTTGATCTGCCCGAAAGGCCTTCATCTCCCCAAGGTTATACAGTCTTTCCATGACCTTCCTCCTTCGCCCCTGACCGCCCCCCCCAGAAAGCCCAGCCTTTTTATCCACCAGGGCAGGATGCCTCCGTAACCCGCCTTGGGTCACCACAAAGGTCGTTTCCCCGGTATCCCCGCCCTTCGAGGAAATTTTCCGGGTGTTGCCGCCACCTTCTCCACCACCACCAGCGTCCTTTCCCCTCCTCCTTCCGGGAGTTGCCAGCGACCGATCTCACGGACCTGCCCCCCGAGTTTTTTCAGACCACCTTCACACCCGGCCATCTCCTCAACCACCCGGGGTCCCTTCCAGGCCAGCATCAGGCCACCGACGCGCAGCAGGGGAAGACAATACTCAGCAAGGGTCGCCATGGGGGCCACGGCCCTGGCCACCGCCCGGTCAAACTTCTCCCGGAACCCGTCTTTTTGTCCCAAGTCTTCTGCCCTGATGTGTGCCACCTCAAGATCTCCCAGACCGAGAACCCCCACCATGTACTCGAGGAATCGAGCCCGTTTCGCCCTTGCCTCAACCAGGGTTACCTTTAACCCAGGGACCACCACCGCCAGAACCAAACCCGGAAACCCTGCTCCACTTCCAACGTCGACCACCTTCATCCCTGGTTCAAAATCCACGAACCCAATGCAACCCAGGGAATCAAGAAAGTGTTTAACCATGACTTCCTTCTCATCTTCGATTGCCGTCAGGTTCATCCGGCGGTTCCAAGCCCTTAGCTCCTGGTAGTAAACCCGAAAAAGCCTCAACCTCTCCGCAGATACCCCTACGCCGAGCTTTCTCATCCCGGAGGCCAAAACCCTTAATCCAGGATCAAGTTGTTCCCCTCTACCCGGCATCCTGTCTTCGCCTCTGTTCCAGGTAGACCATTAAAACGGAGATATCCGCCGGGGAGACCCCACTGATGCGCATCGCTTGCCCGATAGAACGCGGCCGGATGCGTCCAAGCTTTTCTCGCCCCTCGGTGGAGATTCCTGCTACTTCCTGGTAGTCAAGTCCCTCCGGAATCCTCTTGCCCTCCATCCGCTTGAATCGTTCCACCTGGGCCATCTGCTTCTTGATGTAGCCCTCGTACTTGGTCTGGATTTCGATTTGTTCCCGTACCCCGGCCGGCAGGTCCTCAATGTAATGCTCCGGGGCAATCACCTTGAGGTCCTGGTAACCCACTCCAGGGCGCCGGAGCAGGGTGCCCACCGAGACCGGGGTCTTGATGGGAGGGGTACCGATTTTCTCCAAACGCTTGTTCGTCTCCCGGACCGGGTACACCTTGGCTTCCCTCAATCTCTCCAGTTCTCTCTTAACCAGTTCTTTCTTCTCGACGACCTGCTCGTAACGCCACCGCGGCACCAGCCCCAACCGGTACCCTTTCTCTGTAAGCCGGAGGTCGGCATTATCCTGCCGGAGCAGAAGTCGGTACTCGGCCCGTGCCGTCATGATCCGGTACGGCTCAGAGGTGCCCTTGGTGACCAAGTCATCAATGAGGACCCCGATGTAGGCTTCCGACCGGTCCAGAACTAGGGGCTCTTCCCCCCGCACAAAGGCCGCGGCATTGATCCCAGCAATTAAACCCTGAGCCGCAGCTTCCTCGTAACCTGACGTACCGTTCACCTGCCCGGCACTGAACAAGCCCTGGATCCCCTTCGTCTCCAGGGTCAACTTCAACTGGTCGGGAATGATGTAATCGTACTCGATGGCATAACCTGCCCGCATGATGTGGGCTTTCTCCATCCCCGGGATGGTTCGGACCATTTCCAACTGCACATCTTCCGGCAGGCTGGTCGAAAGGCCCAGGACGTACATCTCCTTGGTATCATATCCCTCTGGTTCCAAGAAAACTTGGTGTGACTCCTTCTCAGCAAACCGAACAACTTTATCCTCAATAGACGGGCAGTACCTAGGCCCCTGGCCCTCAATGACACCTGTAAAAAGGGGTGCCCGGTGCAGGTTCCGCCGGATGACCTCATGGGTTTGCCCATTGGTGTACGTCAGCCAACAGGGCAACTGCGGCCGGGCCTTTGGTTCGCTGGCCGTAGAAAAACAGAGGGGTTCGGCCGACCCGTCCTGCCGGATCATCTTCGAAAAGTCCAGGCTGTCCCGGTGTACCCGGGGTGGGGTTCCAGTCTTGAACCTCCCGAGCCTTAAGCCCAACTCCCGGAGGTTCCCTGAAAGGCCATGCGCCGGCAGCTGCCCGTTGGGCCCTGATTCGAACGCAACATCTCCCACAATCACCCGTCCTTCCAGGTAAACCCCGCTGGTAATGATCACCGCCTTGGCCTCGTAACGCATCCCTGTCTTGGTCTCCACGCCAACGACCCGGTCCCCCTCTACTAGGATCCGGTCTACCACACCCTGCTTGACATCCAGGTTCTCCTCTTCCTCCAGGCGTCGTTTCATCTCCAAGTGATATCTCTTCTTGTCTGCCTGGGCACGCAAAGCCTGAACCGCAGGTCCCTTGCCCGTATTGAGGACCCGCATCTGGACATACGTCCCATCAATAACCTTACCCATCTCGCCCCCAAGGGCATCAATCTCCCGCACCAGGTGGGCCTTACCAGGCCCCCCAATGGACGGGTTGCAGGGCATGAGCGCAATGTTGTCGAGGTTGATGGTCAGGGCCAGGGTGCACATCCCCAACCGGGCGGCCGCCAGGGCCGCCTCACACCCCGCATGCCCTGTCCCGATGACAACCACATCGTATTTGCCAACGTAATAACCCATCAACCCTCTCCCCTTACTTCCCAAGGCAAAAACGGCTGAAAATCTCGTCAATAATATCCTCCCCGACCGTTTCGCCGGTTATTTCCCCCAAGCGCTCCCAGGCCCCTTTCAAGTCAATGGTCAGCAGGTCCACCGGCACCCCTTCCTCAATCCCTGCCAGCACGTCCTGGAGATGCTTTTTCGCCTCAAACAGGGCCTGCTGGTGCCGAATATTGGTCACCAGCGCCGACGCCGGCACAACTACCCTACCCCCGTAGACCATCTCCACAATGGCATCCTCCAGGGCATCGATACCCCTATTTTCCCGGGCTGAGATCCGCAGGATGGGAACCTCACCCAGCACGGCCCGGATTTCCTCCCCCTGGACCCTTCCGGCCCCCAGGTCCACCTTGTTGACCAGGACCATCACGCGCCGGCCGCGGGCAGCCTCAAGCACCTCGCGGTCTTCAGCTTCAAGCCCTCGACTGTCGTCCACCACCACCAGCACCAGGTCCGCTGCCCTCAACTCCCGCCGCGTCCTTTCCACCCCGATCCGCTCCACGGTATCGGCAGCATTGCAGATTCCTGCCGTATCCACAATCACCACTGGTACCCCCCGGACATTGAGGTACTCTTCGATGACATCCCTAGTGGTGCCTGGCACATTCGTGACAATGGCCCGGTTTTCCCGCAGCAGGGCATTCAAGAGTGAAGACTTACCCACGTTTGGCTTCCCGGCAATCACCGTCCGCAACCCCTGCCGGATAATCCTGCCCGTCTCGGCACCCTCCAGAAGCTTCTCCACCTCTCCCTTGACTTCCTCCACCACCAGGCCAATCCGGGAGACACCACCGCTATCCATAATCTCTTCGGGGAAATCGATGGTTCCCTCAACCTCAGCCAGGATCCCCAGGAGCTCCTGCCTCAAGTGCCGGACCCGCTGGGACAGTTTCCCCTGAAGCTGTCCTACCGCCGCCTCGAGGCTCGTTCCTGTCTTGGCCCTGATGAGGTCGATGACTGCCTCCGCCTGGGCAAGGTCGAGTCTTCCGTTCAGGAAGGCCCGTTTCGTAAATTCACCGGGTTCCGCCAGGGTGGCCCCTTCCCGCAAAACCAACTCCAATACACTTTGTAAGGCAACCATTCCCCCGTGACAGTGAAACTCCACCACGTCCTCCCGCGTGTAGCTCCGCGGGGCTTTCATCACCACCACCAGTGCTTCATCTACCACCCTGCCTGCATCAGCGTCGTAAATATGCCCGTAATGAACAGTGTGGGTCTTGAAGTCGGCCACTGACCCACCCCTGCGGGCCCGGAAAACCCGGCCCGCAATCTCCAGGGACGCGCGGCCGCTCAGGCGCACAATCCCGATCCCGGCCTCACCTGGAGCGCTCGAAATGGCAGCAATGGTAGTCCCCTCATACACAACCACCACCCCCGTCCTCAACAGAGAAAACCCGGCAACACTTGACCAAAGCATTCCCGGGTTTCAAAAAGCCAATTCTTTCATCACTACCGCTCCTGGTCTTGCCGTACCTGGAATGGGTCAGGATCGAAGGTCCACAACCTTCACAGGCCGCCGTGGCCATCCAGCCTTCTGGTGGGGTGCCACCGTGAAGGCCGCAACTCTTCTTGGCTCCTAGACCGATCCCTTCTCACGCCTCACTGGTAGCACTGATGACCACCTTCCGGTACGGATCCCTTCCCTCACTTCGGGTCGTGACCCCATCTACCCCCTGGAGGGTGAGATGGATAATCTTCCTTTCATGGGCATTCATTGGCTCCAGGACCACCTTCCGCCCAGTCCGCTTCACCTTTTCACCCAACCGTAAGGCCAGGCGCCTCAAGGTATCCTCGCGCCGCTCGCGGTAGCCAGCCACATCCAAGAGCACCTTCTTTCGCTCTGCACTAACCCGGGCTGCCGCCACGTTGACCAAAAACTGCAGGGCGTCCAGTGTCTGTCCCCTGCGGCCGATGAGGAGACCTAGATTCTCCCCCTGGAGGCTCACCCTTACGTACCCATCACTCTCGGACCAACTGATATCCACCTGCAAGCCCATGGCCTTGGTCAACTGCTCCAGGAACTCGGCGGCAAAACGCGCCTTGCGCTGTGCCGGCCTAACCCGAACCTTCGCCTCACGAGCCCCCAACAACCCGAAGAGCCCTTTTTGGGGTTCCTCCACCACCTCTACCTCGACTTGATCCCTGCCCAGGTCCAACTCTCTCAGAGCCGACTCAACCGCTTCCTCCACCGTCCGGCCGGTCTTTTCGATCCAATCCACTTACCCGGTCTCCCCCTTTGCCGCCCCAGCCTTCGGCTTGGGCATTAAGTACTGCTGTACAATCTGAAAGAGGTTGCTGACGACCCAATAAACAGACAGACCTGCAGCATACCTGGTGCTAAACCAGCCAATCATAATCGGGAAAATATACATCATCGACTTCTGCGAAGGATCACTGGATGCACTGGCAATCCTGGTCTGCCAGTAGGTGGTTGCGGCCGCCAGAATGGGCAGAATGTAAATAGGATCCGGCCTCGAGAGGTCTGGAATCCACAAGAACTGTGACGCCCCAATGTAATCAAAACCGTACAGAACCTGAAAAAAAGCAATCAAGAACGGAAATTGGAGAAGCATGGGCAGGCAACCAGCTAATGGGTTGATGCCGTGTTTTTGCCACAATTCCAGCTGCTTCTTTTGCAGCTTTTGTGGGTCGTTTCTGTACTTCTTTTTCAATTCCTCCAGTTCGGGCTGGATTGCCTGCATTTTCTGGGTCATGCTAATCTGGGAGAAGCCAAACGGCAGAAGAATCACCTTGATGATGACAGTGAGAATAATAATGGCAAGGCCGTAGCTCCCTGTAACACCGTGAAAAAAATCCATCCCGTTCTTCAGTGTCTCAATTAACCATGTCCACACAACGAGCCCTCCTTGTACCTCCCCCAGCTATTATCTCAAGGCCCGTGAAGATTATGCATATCTTGCCAGCGCTTACCAACCTAACGAACTGGGTCATATCCCCCGGGATGGAATGGATGGCAACGGAGTAAACGCTTGACAGCCAGATAACCACCGCGGGCCACACCGAACTTCTCGATGGCTTCAACGGCATACTGGGAGCAGGTGGGATTGAACCGGCACGTGCCAGGAAAAAGCGGTGAGATGGCATACCGGTATAAACGGATTAACGCAATGACGAAAAACTCAGCTAACTTCACTCTTGTCGTAAGCCCCCTGGTAATCATGACTCCTCTTGATCCCTTAAGAGCCCGGCCCGGCGGAGCAGGCTTCCCAATGATTCTTCCAGTTCTCGAAATTCCAGGTCCCTGGCCCTGGCCCGAGCCACAATCACCACCAGGTACCCATCCCTCACCCGCGGCCAGTAAAGCCGGCACGCTTCCTTTAAACGCCGCCTGAGCCGGTTTCGCACCACGGCTTTTCCCAGCCGCCGCCCAACACAAAAACCGGCTCGCTTCCCTTGCTGACCCGTAGGTTTGTAGTACAAAACCAGGGTACGGTTTACCAGGGAGGTTCCGTTGGCAAATACCCATTCAAATTCCTTGCCGCGCCGTAGCCGGTGCTTTCTTTTCATAATCCATTCTCTCCACAAGTGTAAATTCCTTCTCTACTCTCCCTCCATCCCCAAATCACCAAAAAAAGCCACGTCACCGTGGCTCTAAGCAGACAGTCTCTTTCTTCCCTTCAGCCTTCTCTTCTTCAGGACCCTCCGTCCTCCCTTGGTGCTCATCCGTTTCAAAAAGCCGTGCATTCTCTTCCGCCTGCGCTTCTTCGGCTGGTACGTCCGCTTCAATTTCGCCACCTCCCGTGAGCTCCGGCATCCCCGCCAACCGCCCTTTTTCGCCTTCCTCTACTCCATAAAACTTGTTTCCCGCGGGTCCTGCTCTTTCCAGGTACCTCTCGTGCCCCTGAGGCCTCGCCCCAATCTCCGCCCCCATGAACCAATTCCATCTTTTTTCCCGGCATCCCTGACAAGCATAAAAGGGGCATCAAACATTATATCTGCTTTTCCCACAGCGGTCAAGATTACCTGAGAGGCACCCTCACATGTCCAACCCTTCACTTTTCCATCAAATTCAGTTCTTTGGGCAGGAAACCCCTGGCCAGCAACGAATAATATCGGCGCAGGACTCCACGGGGTGCTCATTGATTTCCACCCAGGATGCACCTCCATCCCCTGGAAGCCTGGGGGTTTCACTGGGATTTATACACACCCTGTGGATAACCCTGTTAATAACTTGTTAATATTATATAAAAGCGAGCCAGGTTTTACAGTTTTACATAAATTTTCTAACTCGATTTGATCCCAACGGGAATTTAAAACAACCGGAGATTAACATAATTCCGACCACTTCCCTGTTTCCCGTTTCAGCTTCTGCAATCTTATACCAACATGAATACAACTTGAACCCGATAAAGGGGGACACATTTATGCCCGTGGACTTAAACAAGGTATGGAAACAAACCCTCGCCATCATGTCCCGTGAAATGCTCAAGCCCAGTTTCGAAACCTGGATTAAGAACATGCGGCCGATAGCTTTCTATGATAATACAATGATTATTGCGGTCCCTAATCCCTTTGCCCGGGACTGGATCCAATCCCGCTATGCAGAAAAGATCGCCGGGATCCTTTCTTCGATCCTTGGCCACAGCGTTCAGCTCAAGTTCATCATCCCACCCGGCGATGAACATGGGGATCTCGCGGACCTCAATCCCGAAATAGCGGTCACATTACCCAAACCAAGACCCACAAACGGTGATTCACTTTACCAGCCCCTCAACCCCAACTATACCTTTGACACCTTTGTCGTCGGGAACAGCAACCGGCTTGCCCATGCCGCCTCTCTGGCTGTTGCCGAAGCCCCGGCTAAAGCCTACAACCCCCTCTTTATTTACGGAGGTGTCGGCTTGGGCAAGACCCACTTGATGCACGCCATCGGGCATTTCGTTTTGCGGCACAATCCCGGGCTCAAGGTCGCCTACGTAACCTCCGAGATGTTTACCAATGAACTCATTACTTCCATCCGCGAGGACAAGACCGTTGAGTTCCGGGAGCGCTACCGAAGCGTCGATGTGCTGCTCGTGGATGACATCCAGTTTCTCGCCGGCAAAGAACGTACCCAGGAGGAATTCTTTCACACCTTTAACACCCTCCACGAAGCGAACCGGCAGTTGGTGATCTCCAGTGACCGTCCCCCGAAGGAAATACCCACCCTGGAAGAAAGGCTCCGCTCCCGCTTCGAGTGGGGACTCCTCTCCGACATTCAACCCCCAGACCTGGAGACCAGGGTGGCCATTCTCCAGAAAAAAGCCAAGATGTCCAACCTCCGCATCTCGGACGAAGTTATCCAGTACGTGGCCAGTAAAATTAAAACCAATATCCGTGAGCTTGAAGGAGCCCTAATCCGAATTGTAGCCTATTCTTCCCTGACCAAGCAGGACATTACCCTGGAAATGGCAACCGTTGTTCTCAAGGATATCCTGCCTAAAGAGAACGCCCGGCCCATCTCGATTCCTTTAATCCAGCAGGTGGTTGCCAACCACTATAATCTTAAGGTCTCCGATCTCAAGGGCAAGAAAAGAACCAAAGCCATTGCTTTTCCGCGCCACATCGCCATGTATCTCTGCCGGGAACTAACTGACCAGTCCCTTCCCAAGATAGGCGAGGAGTTCGGTGGTCGTGACCATACCACTGTTCTCCATGCCTGTGAAAAGATCTCTAAGGATATCACGGCTGACCCCTCTCTCGAGGCAGCTATTTCCAAGCTCATCAACACCATTCGTTCCAGTTGAGACCCTTTGCGACCCTTCGTGCCTCTAGCCGCGCCTTCTGTGGATAAATAGCTGAGAAAGTGGGGGTTTCCCCTGAACAAGTTTGTGGATAACCTGGTGCTTGAACCACTCCTGTGTATGATGTGGAAACCAACACCCTAATCATTCACAAGATATCCAAAGCCCCAATACCCACAGAACCCTTGGCCGGAGTTGCTTATCCACAATTCCACAGCTCCTACTGTTATGACTACTCTAGATTTTAAGATCTAGTACCAGACAATTAAACCCCCACAAAGTCTACAAACTAACCGGTGAGGAGGAATACGAGGTGCACGTGGTTGTTTCCCAAGAGGACCTTGCCCACGGGCTACAGATTGTATCCAGGGCTGTGGCCTCCAAGACTACCCTTCCCGTGCTTTCTGGAATTCTCTTGGAAGGGAGGGGTCAAACCCTTCACCTCGCTGCTAGTGACCTGGAAATCAGCATAGAATACCAGGTTGCGGCCAATATTAAGACCGAGGGCGCAGTGGTCCTGCCCGCTCGATACTTCTCAGAGCTCATCTACCGTATTCCTGCAGAAGATGTTGAGGTGGAAGTGGACACCGGCAATTGTACGGCCCAGGTCCGCTGGGAAAGGTCAGAGTATACCATCCATGGTCTACCGCCCGACCAGTTTCCCGTCCTGCCCAATGCAGAGACACAACCACCAGTTTTGGCGGTCCAAAAGAGGCTTTTCCGCAAGATGGTCCGCCAGACTGTTTTTGCAGTGGGCACAGACGAAACGAGGCCGATGTTAATGGGGGTCCTTTTCGAAGTCGAAGGACCTGCGTTAACAATGGTCGCCACCGACGGGGTCCGGCTGGCCTGTGCACAGGGACCCCTCGATACGGAGCCAGCCGGCAGCAGAAAATTTGTGGTAGCCGGGCGGGCCATGGGCGAGTTGCAGCGTTTACTGTCCTCAGCCAGGGAAGAAACCATCACGGCTTTTTGTTCGGACAACCATGTGGCCTTTCGATTCGACGGGATCCTGGTTACTACACGCCTTTTGGAAGGTCAATTTCCAGATTATCAACTGGTTATCCCCAGGACCTTCATGACGGTGCTCAGGGTCAAAAGGGCCGAGTTTCAAGCTGCCTGTGAAAGGGCTTCCCTGATTTCCAGGAAGGACGGGATAAGTCCCATTAGAATATCCCTTTCACCGCAGGGCACGGTGGTGACTTCCCATGTCCCTGAGGTAGGGAAAGTTCGTGAAGAGATTCCGGCCACCGTGGAAGGGGAGGACCTGGAAATCGCCTTCAACGCCCGGTACCTAACGGAAGGACTCCGGGTCGTTGACCAGGATGAGGTGGTGTTGTCATTTACAGGTCCCAGGAAAGCTGCTTCCCTGGCGCCGGCCGACGATGAAAGTTTTCTCTACATCGTGTTGCCTCTTACAAGTGTGTAAAGATTCATACTTCCTGGGGATGTGTTACAAGATGTGTTATAATATGGAGTGGGAAAAAGTGAAAATCCGCACCCCTGACATCGGATTAGCTGCCTTTCTCAAATGGGCCGGTGTGGTAGAAACCGGTGGACAGGCCAAAAGGCTGGTCACCACGGGAAAAGTCAAGGTTAACGGGCGCGTGGAAACAAGGAGGAATTGCAAGGTGGTTCCCGGGGATAAGGTAGAGGCCCTGGGCAGGTGTTACGAAATTGTTTCTGAATGACCTTAAGCTCCAAGATTTTCGCAACTACAGCCGCGAATCCCTTACCTTCAACCCGAACCTGAACCTCCTTTACGGACCAAATGGAGTGGGAAAGACCAACATCCTGGAGGCCATCTACTACCTGGCTACCATCAGGTCTCACCGGTCTCACCGCGACTCCGACCTGGTTCGGTGGAACAGGTCGGGCTTTTGGTTAGAGGGACGCGTTTACCGAAAAGAAGGAGATTACTCGTTGCAGGTCAGCTACGGTCACGAAGCAGGGAAAAAAACAGGCATCAATGGTGTAGCACAGACGCGCATCGGGGATTTTGTTGGCCACCTTAATGCTGTGTTTTTCTCACCGGAAGACCTGCAACTTGTCAAAGGCAGTCCTTCAATCAGGCGGCAGTTCCTGGACTCCGAACTGGCCCAGGTCAATCCATACTACCGCCGTCTTCTGCCTGCCTACTTAAGGATCCTCGAGCAGAGGAATAGTCTTCTGAAGGCCGTGGAAAGGGCGTCGGACTCTGCCCTTGAGGCATGGGATGCCCAACTGGTTGATTATGGTACCCGGATCATACGGTACCGTGTTGATGCCCTACGAAAGCTCGCTGCCCTGGCCCGGCTGCTCCACCGCAGGGTAACTGGCGGTGAAGAAGAATTGGAACTGGCCTATCTCACTTCGGTGGTGGGTGATGGGTTGCAGGCCCTGCGGAACGGCGACCTATCCGGGCTCGAGGAAAGTTTTCGGCTCCGGCTGAAAGCAGCCCGGCGAAAAGAATTAAGGCGCGGGTATACCCTGGTAGGACCCCACCGCGACGATCTCTTGATCACCCTGAACGGAACTGACGCCCGGGCCTTTGCCTCCCAGGGCCAGCAGCGAACAACTGTACTATCCCTGAAACTGGCCGAGCTTGAGTTTATGAGGGCCGAGACCGGAGAGTATCCCGTTCTTCTCCTCGATGACGTGATGTCTGAGCTCGACCAGAAGCGGAGAGGCCTTCTTGTCAACCTTCTTCAGGGCGGTTTGCAGACTTTTATTACTTGTACTGACCTTGACCACGCCGCGGCTGGGCTGGCTCAAAAAGCACGTGTTTTTCGTGTTTCTGGGGGGAACACCTGTTTGGAGGTAGTTAACGGTGCCTGAAAAGCTTGGGCAGACGCTGGATAGGCTTTTCAGACGCCTGGAACTTGATAAGGCTGTCCAGCGGAAAATGGCTTTAGTAGTCTGGGACAAGGCGGTCGGTAGGGAGATTGCCTGCCATACCAGGCCCCTCCGGGTTCGGGACCGGGTGCTCTTCGTGGCGGCGGACAGCCCAGTGTGGGCCCAGCAGTTGCTTTTACTGAAAAACAGGCTCCTGGCAAGGCTTAACCAGGAACTCAGTAACTTTGGGCGCCAAGGGGCCATCCGCGACCTGCGCTTCAGCCCGGGAGTCCCGCTGGGTCGAAAGGTGCTCCCAGGGGATTTCAGCGCCAAAGCTGCCGCGGGCGGTCTTGAAGGTGTAACCCTTAGCCCCCAAGAAGAAGAAGGTATCCGGAGCCTAACTGGTGAGATTCGGGATCCGAGCTTGAGGAGTGCCTTTCAAAGGTGTTGGGAAGCCTCCCTCAAGCGGAGGTATCGAGACCGGGAACTTGGCTACAGGACCTGTTCCAAGTGTGCTGCCCTCCATGAAGGGCAAGGTGATCTCTGTCCCGTATGCCGGCTGGGCGGGAGGGGCCACCCATACCCGGAACAGGTGGAGAAGGCCAGTAGTATTGAGTAATCAGTAAAGAGGTGAAGAAGTCGTGTTCTTGCACTTGGGTAGCAACGAGGTCGTGTATCTGCGGGACGTGATTGCTATTATGGACCTGAGGGCTGCCAGGACCTCCAGGGACGTCCAGCAGTTCTTGCGTGGGGCTGAAATGGAGAACAGGGTGGTCAACCTCTCGGATGGTAACGCTAAATCCTTTGTCATCTGTGAGGACCGGGTCTACCTTTCGCCCATTTCATCCACCACGCTCCGGCGCAGAACTACTTCTCTTTATCGAGTTCGGCAGCAAAGGACGTAATTCAGGCAAGTGGAGGTTACTTGGATGGACAAGGGAAACCGCAAGTACCAAGAACTAAATGAACCTAAATACGACGAAAGCCAGATCCAAGTCCTCGAAGGTCTAGAAGCTGTGCGCCGGCGGCCTGGGATGTACATCGGGAGCACCGGACCAAAGGGTCTACACCACCTGGTTTACGAGGTGGTGGATAACAGTATCGACGAGGCCCTTGCCGGTTACTGTTCTACCATCGACGTCAAGCTCGGTAGGGATGGCAGTGTTACAGTTGAGGATAATGGTCGCGGTATTCCCGTTGGCATCCACAAAAAAACAGGGCGCCCGGCACTGGAAGTGGCCTTGACGATGCTCCATGCTGGTGGCAAGTTTGAGGCAAACCTTTATAAGGTAAGTGGGGGCCTGCACGGTGTGGGCGTTAGTGTCGTCAATGCCCTTTCCGAGTGGATGCTGGTGGAGGTTAAGCGGGACGGTGGAATCTTCCGCCAAGAATACCGCCGCGGAAAACCGCAGACCGGGGTCAAGAGGGTAGGGAAATCCACTTCAACAGGCACCACCGTCACCTTCAAACCTGACGCGGAGATCTTTGAAACCACTGATTTTAACTATGATACCATTGCGCAACGCCTGCGTGAACTGGCTTTTCTAAACAAGGGCCTGAAGATTTGCCTGGAAGACGAAGTGACCAAGAGAAAGAATGTCTTCCAGTACGAGGGGGGGATCATTTCCTTTGTCGAGCACTTGAACCGAAACAAGGACCCCCTGCACAAACACCCTATTTTCTTTGAGGAGGAGCGGGACGGGACCCTGGTTGAGGTTGCCCTCCAGTACAATACCGGCTACATTGAGAACATCTTTTCCTTTGCCAATACTATTCGTACCCACGAGGGGGGTACCCACGAAGCTGGATTTAAAATGGCCCTCACCCGGGTGGTAAATGATTACGCCAGAAAGTTCGGCCTTCTCAAGGAAAACGAAAACAACCTCCTGGGTGAAGATATCCGGGAAGGACTCACCGCCATCCTCAGTGTCAAGTTGCCAAACCCGCAGTTTGAGGGTCAAACCAAGACCAAGCTGGGCAACAGCGACACACGGGGGATCGTGGACTCCATCGTGGGGGAGGGCCTTGCAGATTACCTGGAACAAAACCCCAGTACAGCCAGAAAAATCGTTGAGAAGGCCCTGGCGGCATCGAGGGCCCGGGAAGCGGCCAGGAAGGCAAGGGAGCTTACCAGGCGCAAGACTGCCCTAGAGGTAACCTCCTTGCCGGGAAAACTAACCGACTGTCTCGAGCGGAACCCGGCCAAGTCCGAGCTTTTCCTGGTTGAGGGCGATTCGGCCGGCGGGTCGGCCAAACAAGGGCGTGACCGCAGGTTCCAGGCGATTCTGCCCCTGAGGGGTAAGATCATCAATGTCGAAAAGGCCCGCCTGGACCGGATCTTGAACCATGAAGAGATCCGGGCCATCATCACCGCCCTTGGAACAGGTATTGGTGAGGATTTTGACCTGAAAAAGGCCCGGTACCACAAGGTGGTCATTATGACTGACGCTGACGTGGATGGGTCCCACATTCGTACCCTGCTCCTGACTTTCTTCTACCGCTATATGACCCCGCTCATTGAAGCCGGGTATATTTACATTGCTCAACCCCCACTGTACTTGGTGAGAAGGGGGAAGAAGGAGTACTATGCCTACTCAGACTACGAACTGGAACGGATCCTCCAAAGAATCGGCGCATCGAACACGACCATCCAGAGGTACAAGGGCCTAGGTGAAATGAACCCCGACCAGCTCTGGGAGACCACCATGAACCCGGAGGAAAGGACCCTCCTGCAGGTAACCCTGGAAGACGCCATTGCGGCCGATGAGGTCTTTACCGTCTTGATGGGGGACAAGGTTGAACCTCGACGTGAATTCATCGAGGCCCACGCCCATGAGGTCCGAAACCTGGATACCATCGGGTAGAGCAGCAAGAAGCAATAATATGCCGCAACCAGATTCTCCCCGGACCATCCACCAGGCCCGGGGTGTTTGCAGAAAGGGGTTTTGGCCGTGGAGTACACGCCGGGCAAGATCATGCCCATCAGGATCGAGGACGAAATGAAGAAATCGTACATTGACTACGCCATGAGCGTCATTGTAAGCCGGGCCCTTCCGGACGTCAGGGACGGCTTCAAGCCGGTGCACCGGCGGATCCTCTATACGATGCTTGAAACCGGTCTGGCCCCGGATAAGCCCCATAAGAAGTCGGCTCGTATCGTAGGTGACGTCATGGGCCGTTATCACCCCCACGGCGATATGCCTGTTTATGACGCTCTGGTGAGACTGGCCCAGGATTTTTCCACGCGCTACCCGCTCGTTGACGGTCACGGCAATTTCGGGTCTATAGACGGTGATTCCCCGGCGGCGATGCGCTACACCGAGGTACGCCTGACACCTTTGGCCACGGAAATGCTTTCCGATATCAATAAAGATACCGTGGACTTCGCTCCCAACTATGACGATACCCTGAAGGAACCAGTGGTGCTCCCGGCCCGGTTTCCGAACCTCTTGGTCAACGGCTCATCAGGGATTGCAGTCGGGATGGCTACCAACATCCCTCCCCATAACCTGGGTGAGGTCATCGATGGTATTGTCAAGATGATCGACAACCCCGCGGTAACATCCAAGGAACTGATGCTGTCTATAAAGGGCCCGGATTTCCCTACAGGGGGTCTCATTATGGGGCGGGAAGGGATCAAGAAGGCCTACGAAACCGGCCGCGGCATTATCAGGATGCGGGCCCGGACGATCATCGAAACCACGGAGTCTGACCGGGCCAGGATTGTAGTTACCGAAATCCCCTACCAGGTCAATAAAGCTAAACTCATTGAGAAGATTGCCGAACTGGTCAGGGAGAAGAAGCTCGAGGGTATTGCCGACCTGCGGGACGAAACCGACCGCACCGGCCTCAGGGTTGTGTTGGACCTCAAAAAAGGTACCAACCCCAGGGTGGTTTTGAACAAGCTCTTCAAGTATACCCAGATGGACCACACCTTTGGGATTATCATGTTGGCCCTTGTCAACGGTCGCCCTCAAGTACTGAGTTTACGGCAAGTCCTCAGCCACTACCTTGAACACCAGAAAGAAGTCATTACCCGCCGGACCAGGTTCGACCTGCGCAAGGCCGAAGACAGGGCCCATATTCTTGAAGGGCTGAAGGTGGCCTTGGATCACATCGACGAAGTGGTGGAATTGATCCGGTCTTCCAAGAATGTAGATCAGGCCCGGCAAGGATTGATGGAGCGCTTCAAGCTTACGGAAAAACAAGCCCAGGCGATCCTCGATATGCGCCTGCAGCGTCTGACGGCCCTTGAACGGGAAAAGGTCGACGAGGAATACGCCCGCCTCCAGAAAGATATCGAGTATTACAGGGCTGTTCTGGCCAGTGAGCGGATGGTTCTCGAGATTATTAAGAAAGAACTCCTGACCATCAAGGAAAAATATGCCGATGCCCGTCGAACTACCATTGCCAGGGATGCCTTGGCCCTCGAGGAAGAAGACCTGATTGCCGAGGAAGACGTGGTTATTACAGTCACCCACCAGGGTTACACGAAACGGTTACCGCTGGCAACCTACAGGATGCAAAAACGGGGAGGGCGCGGCATTACCGGTTTGCACACCCGGGAAGGGGATTTTGTGGAACACTTCTTCACCACCACCACCCACCGGGAACTGCTCTTTTTCACCACCCGCGGCAAGGTCTACCGGCTCAAAGGGTATGAAATACCGGAAGCTACCCGGTTGGCCCGGGGGACCGCTATTGTTAACCTGGTTCCCCTGGGCCCCCACGAGGAGATCAGCGCCGTGATTCCGGTGGCGGATTTTGACCACGACTACTACCTGTTCATGGCGACTCGAAAGGGAATCGTGAAGAAGACCAGCCTGGCTGAATTCAAGACCTCCCGCAGCAGTGGGTTGATCGCCCTTGGGCTCGCTGATGGGGACGAACTCATCAGGGTCCACCTGACGGACGGCAACCAGGAAATCGTCCTGGCGACCCGGCAGGGTCAGGCCATCAGGTTTCATGAGCGCGAGGTGCGGGGTATGGGACGGACCGCTCGAGGTGTCATCGGGGTTCGTCTTGAAGGTGAAGACCGGGTAGTGGGCATGGATGTGGTCCAGCCTGGTGCTCACCTCCTGGTGGCTACCGAACGTGGTTTTGGCAAAAGAACCCCGCTGCAGGAGTTCAGGGTCCAGTCCCGGGGAGGCAAAGGCCTGAAGGCCATCAGCCTTACGGCCCGTAACGGCTTGGTTTCTAGTGTCAAGGTGGTTCGGGAAGGAGACGAGGTGATGTGCATCTCCGCCCACGGTGTTATTATCCGCGTCAGCGTGGACGATGTTTCTGTCCAAGGACGTTATTCCCAAGGGGTGACCCTGATGCGCCTCGAGGAAGGAGACCGGCTGGTGGGAATGGCAAGGGTGGTCGCCCGGGAAGAGGAGTAGGTCACCTGGCGGAGGCTTAAGAGATTCTTCATAACGTCAACGGCAGATCAACAACTTGATGATATTACTTGCCGTGAGGTAGGGTGGGAGCCTATGCTGAGTAAACTGGTGCGGGTTGCCAAGAATCGTTACCGCCTGCCTAAAAGCGGGAAGATGCGGGTTGATGCTGAAGTCTACCTGGATGATGACCTCTTGCTCCAGCTGGGGGATGCCCAGGCCCTGAAACAGCTGGCTGATGCCGCCTGCCTACCTGGGGTATGGGGAAAAGTGGTCGGATTACCTGATATCCACGCCGGCTTCGGACTGCTCATCGGCGGGGTGATGGCAGTTGACAGCAGGGAAGGAGTGGTGTCGGCCGGGGCAGTGGGTATGGACATTAACTGCGGGGTCAGGCTCCTCCGGACCAACTTTCAGGCTCAAGACCTGGACAGAACCCTCCTTAGGGACCTGATGAACACCATCCAGAAAAGGGTTCCTGCGGGATTGGGGAAGAAAGGGGCCCACCGCGGCTTGAGCCGGATCCTTGATACCGTGCTGCAGGAAGGGGCGAGGGCGGTGGTCGACCGGGGCCTGGGTACGCGTGCAGACCTGGAGGCCACCGAGGAGTATGGGTGCCTGGCCGGCGCAGATCCACGGACGGTAAGTGACAAGGCCAGGATCCATGGAGACCAGTTGGGAACCATCGGCGGTGGCAACCACTTTATAGAAATCGGGGTTGTTGACCGTGTTTTCCAACAGGACCTGGCTTCCCTTTTCGGCCTGCACGCGGGAATGCTGACGGTGATGATTCACACCGGGAGCAGGCGCTTTGGGTATGAGATTTGCACCCACTACAGCCGGCTCATGAAAGAGGCGGCCCGAAGGCAGGGCCTGGAACTTCCAAGCAAGGGACTGGCTTGTGCCCTCATTGACTCCGAAGAAGGCCGAAGCTACTTGTCGGCCATGGCGTGTGGTGTGAATTTTGCCTTTGCCAACAGGCAGCTTATTACCCACGAGGTGAGGGAAGCCTTCTATGAAACCCTGAAAACAGACGCAAAGACAGCAGGAATGGAAGTCGTCTATGACGTGGCCCATAATATTGCCAAGTTTGAGGATTTTCACCAGCGGAGCCTCTTGGTGCATCGGAAGGGCGCGACCCGGGCACTACCCCCGGGGCTTGAGGCCAACCCCCGGAAATACCGGGCGTCTGGACATCCAGCCATTGTTCCGGGGAGCATGGGTAGCCCCTCCTTTGTTGTGGTGGGCACCGGGTTGACCCGGGAGACCTTCTTTTCGGTCAACCACGGGGCAGGCCGGGTCATGTCCAGGCAGGAAGCCAGAAAGCGGTTAACCGGGGAGGACTTTGCCAGGAGCATGGAGGGTATCCTTCACAGTGGACGGGGCCACCGCAAACTCCTGGATGAGGCCCCAGATGCCTATAAGCCCATTGAGCAGGTGGTGGACACCCTGGCTGATATCGGTCTGACGCGCAAGGTGGCCAGGCTTCAACCCCTGGCGGTCATCAAGGGTGAGGATTGAAGTCCTTGAACCCCTGTGGAAACAGGCTCTCACGCGAGCTGGAAAGAAGAGGAGGATCTGCCCCTGGCGCCAAGTTGACAAAGGCTGAAGGAGAGTGCTACTATATCTGTAACGTTGTGGATCCGTACCAGGAAAGCCAACTTTTTGGGGCATAAGGATCCTGTACAATCCATAGCACGGGGAGCAGGCTTGTTTTTTCTTTATGGCTTTTTTGGTTCTTGGGGGTTCTTGATTGACTAGCGCAACTAGGGGGAGGGTGAGCTATGGTTGAACAGGGCACTTTTCGGGTTAAGAAGGGATTGGCCGAAATGCTCAAGGGCGGGGTAATCATGGATGTGACCACGCCCGAGCAGGCAGTTATCGCTGAGAAGGCCGGAGCGGTGGCAGTTATGGCCCTGGAGAGGGTGCCGGCTGATATCCGGGCGGCTGGTGGAGTGGCCCGGATGGCAGACCCGAAGGTCATCGAGGAGATCATGGAAGCAGTTACCATTCCGGTGATGGCCAAGGTCCGGATCGGGCATTTTGCCGAGGCTCAAATCCTGGAGGCCCTTGGGGTTGACTATATTGACGAGAGCGAGGTTTTAACCCCTGCTGACGAAATGTACCATATCAACAAGGATGCCTTCAAGGTCCCCTTTGTTTGTGGGGCTCGAAACCTGGGTGAGGCCCTGCGGCGGATTGCTGAAGGGGCGGCGATGATCAGGACCAAGGGTGAGCCCGGGACCGGTAACGTGGTTGAAGCCGTGCGTCACATGCGGACCATGATGACTGAGATCCGCCGGGTGGTTAACGCACCGGAAGACGAGCTGGCGACCATCGCCAAGGAAATGGGTGCCCCCTACGAACTGGTGCTGCAGGTGAAGAAGGCCGGGCGGCTTCCGGTTGTCAACTTCTCTGCCGGTGGGATTGCCACCCCGGCTGACGCGGCGTTAATGATGCAGCTGGGGGCGGACGGGATCTTTGTTGGCTCGGGTATTTTCAAGTCCGAGAACCCCGAGGCGCGGGCCAGGGCAGTCGTACGGGCGACGACGCACTTTAACGACCCCGAGGTTCTGGCTGAGGTCTCGAGGGGCCTGGGAGAACCCATGGCAGGGCTGGATGTGACGACCCTCAAGGAAGAGGAGCGGATGCAGCTGCGCGGCTGGTGATGGGAGGAAGCAGGATTGAGAATCGGGGTCCTTGCACTTCAAGGAGCTGTAACTGAACACATTGACGCTGTGACCCGCTGTGGAGCCAGGGCCGTCCCGGTTAAGACTACCGCTGAACTACATGAGGTCGACGGCTTGATCATCCCCGGGGGTGAAAGCACCACCATCGGCAGGTTAATGGTGGAGTATGGACTAGACCAGGTCATCAAGGAAAAAGCCGCAGACGGTTTACCGGTTTTTGGGACCTGCGCCGGGCTGATTCTCCTGGCCGAAGAGATTGCCGGCCATGAACAACCGCACCTGCGGCTGATGAAGGTTAGGGCCGTGAGGAATTCCTTCGGGCGCCAGCGGGAAAGCTTCGAAACAGACCTTTCCGTACCTGTGTTGGGGGAAAGGCCGTTCCGCGCCGTGTTTATCCGGGCCCCCCATATTGATTCCGTAGGAGCAGGAGTGGAGGTTCTGGCCCGGGTCGGCGACCGGATTGTTTTCGCGCGCCAGGGCCACCTGATGGCCAGTGCTTTCCACCCGGAGCTGGTGGATGATCTAAGGATCCATAAACTCTTCCTGGAGATGTGTTCGGCGTGACGGTACACCAGGTGTCCCTGGGACCTTGCGTTCCTGGTAGAATTCAGTTATAATAGACACCAAATCCAATAGGGTCAGTGCCATGAAGAGGAATAGTAGGCGTGGGAGGGGTTATTGATCCAGAGAACCGGTGGCAGGTGTGAACCGGTGCTGCCCCCGTCGAATCCACCTCCGAGCAGTCGGTGAAAACGGCTCAAGTCGCCGGTTAAGCCGCAACCGGGTCCGCCCGTTACAGCTTTTTGAGGGGGCTGCCTCCTTCTGGAGGTGGTCAAGTGGGGTGGCAACGCGGGAGCTTCTGTTGTTGTTAGGTTGACAGCCTCTCGTCCCGACTTCAGTTGTTGATGGTCGGTGGCGAGGGGTGTTTTAGTTAAAGGGGTCTTTTCAGGCGGTGGAAAAAGAGAAGAAACTAAGTAAGGAAGAGAAATGACAGGGGGAGAGAGTAGTGCAGGAGAAAACCTTGATGCTTCCCGGACCCACCCCGGTTCCACCCCGGGTGCTAAGGGCGATGGGGACCCCGATGATCAATCACCGGGGGGTTGATTTTTCAACCCTTTTCACAGAGGTTGAAGCAGGATTGAAGGATGTTTTTCAAACCAACAATGACCTGGTTATTCTGCCGGCCGCCGGCTCGGGTGGCATGGAATCCGCCGTGGTCAATCTCCTCAGCCCGGGTGACAAGGCCCTCTTTGCCGTGATGGGGGTTTTTGGGCAGCGGTTTGTCGATATTGCCACCGGCTACAGGGTTGAGCCGTTGGTGGTCGAGGCGCCATGGGGAGAGGCCGTAAAACCGGAACAGATTCAAGAAAAACTGGCTGCGGACAAGGATCATGAAATCAAGGCGGTATTTGTCACGCATAATGAAACTTCAACCGGGGTCACCCTGGACCTGGAAAGGGTTACCCAGGTGGTCCAGGAGCACCCGGCGATCCTTGTGGTTGATGCTGTAAGTTCTCTCGGGGCCATCGACCTCAAAACCGATGCGTGGGGTATAGACGTGGTGGTTACCGGTTCGCAAAAAGCCCTCATGGTCCCGCCGGGGTTAGCCCTGGTGAGTGTAAGCCAGAGGGCCTGGGAGGTAGTTCGAGAAAACGGATGCTGTAGTTACTACTGGAATTGGGAAGCCTACAGAAAGTTAACTGAAAAAAAGCAGACCCCTTACACCCCGGCCGTGACCCTCTGGTTTGCCCTGCGGGAGGCCTTGACCATGATCCGGGAAGAAGGGTTGAAGCAGATCTTCGAGCGCCATGCCTTGATGGCTGAGATGGTCAGGACCGGGGCCCGGGCATTGGGGCTGGACCTCCTCGCCGGGGATGCTGTGGCCTCCAACACCATCACGGCGGTCCGAAGCCCGGCCGGGATTAACGTTAAGGACCTGCGCCGGTGCCTGGAAGCCGTTTACGGAGTGGTTGTTGCTGGGGGCCAGAAAAAGCTAGCCGGTGAGGTTTTCCGCATTGGCCACCTGGGTTATGTCTTCCCTAATGATATCATCAATGTTCTCAACGCCCTGGACCTTTGCCTGTTGGATCTCGGCCATGACCACGAGGCCGGGGCTGCTGTTAAGGCGGCCGGTGAGGTCTTGAAAAGGAGGGGGAAAGAAAAATGAAGGTCCTGGTTGCTGACCGGATTGCTCAATCGGGGCTCGATAAGCTCCAGACCGAGGTGGAGGTAGACGTAATCACCGGTCTGACTCCCGCTGAATTAAGTGAACGCATCAGTGACTACGAAGGGCTCATTGTCCGCAGCAGCACTCAGGTCACGGCAGAAGTAATCCGTGCTGGCCGCAAATTGAAGGCCATCGGGAGGGCCGGCGTAGGTGTCAACAATATCGATGTCGATGAAGCGACCCGGAAAGGGGTCGTGGTGCTCAATGTTCCAGACGGCAATACCATTGCCGCGGCTGAGCACACAATGGGCTTGATGCTGGCTTTAGCCCGCAATATTCCCCAGGCCCACTGGGCCCTGCGTCAGGGCCGGTGGGAACGCAAGGAGCACATGGGGGTTGAGCTTTACGGAAAAACCCTTGGATTGATTGGGATCGGCCGGATTGGAACAGAGGTGGCAAGACGGGCCCGGGCCTTTGGAATGAAGATCTTGGCTTATGACCCTTATGCTTCGGCTCAGAAAACCGAAAAAGAAGGCATAGAACTGGTTGGGCTAGAGGAGCTCCTCCGGGAGTCGGATGTCATTAGCATCCACACACCCTTGAACCGGGAGACCAAGGGGATGATTGGAGCAGAGGCAATCAACAAAATGAAGGATGGAGTGCGGCTGGTGAACTGTGCTCGGGGAGGGATTATCGATGAGGAGGCCCTCCTACGTGCCCTTGAGAGTGGTAAAGTGGCCGGTGCCGCACTGGATGTTTTCGCTACCGAACCGGCAGGCGACAACCCCCTCTTCAACCTGGATCATGTGGTTGCCACCCCCCACCTGGGGGCGTCGACCTTCGAGGCCCAGGACCACAATGCGGTAACCATTGCCGAGCAGGTCCTTGCTGCTTTGAAGGGGAAACCGGTCCGCAATGCAGTCAACCTTCCTTCTTTCCTGCCCGATGAATGGAAAACCGCCGAGCCGTACCTGGCCTTGGCCGAGATTCTCGGCAGGGTCTACGCCCAGGCTTTCCCAGGCCGGCTGAAGTCCGTGGAGGTCGTGTATGAGGGAGAAGCGGCCACCCTTCCCACCGGTCTTATCACCAATGCCCTCCTCAAAGGGTTGCTTTGTGATATCTTGACCGAGGAGGTCAACCTGGTTAACGCTCCTGTGGTGGCCCGCAGGAGGGCGATTAAGGTTACTGAAAGTGTCAGCCACGACAGCCACGGTCTTTCCAACCGGGTGATCCTCAAGGCCGTGACCGAGAACTCGGAAAGAGAGGTGACCGGTATGGTGCGGGCCGGTGACGGTCCCTGCATCATTTCGGTAGACGGGTACCGTGTTGACCTTCACCCTTCAGAGTTCATGCTTCTGGCCCACCACATCGACAAACCAGGAATCATCGGCCAGGTTGGGACTATTCTGGGACAGGAGCAGGTGAACATTGCTGCCATGCAGGTGGGGCGGCGTCGCCTTGGAGGTGAAGCTGTGATGCTTCTGCTGGTGGATGAGTACGTTCAAGGGGAGATCCTAGAGAAGATTAATGCTGTTGACGGTATTCTCCATTCGTGTCAAATCCGTTTGCCCAAACATCTGGTTGGAAAGAACGAAACCACGCTCCTGGTGGATGAAGAGCCGGAAATGAGCGCGTAAAGGAGATTTCGAGGGAACAACTAGAACTTGATCAAAGGGGAGGGTTGAGAAAAGGTGGCTAAGCGTGCAGATATTGGAGTCTTCGGCGGTTCTGGTTTCTATGACTTCTTACAAGATGTTGAAGAGGTATGGGTTGAAACCCCGTACGGGATGCCCAGTGACCGGATTGCCCTAGCCCGTGTAGGGAACAAACGGGTAGCCTTCCTGCCCAGGCATGGAAAGGAACACCAGTATCCTCCCCACATGATCCCGTACCGGGCCAACCTTTACGCCATGAAGGAGCTGGGCGTGGAAAGGGTCATCGGCCCCTGTGCTGCCGGCAGCCTACAACCCCATGTGAAACCCGGAGATTTTGTCATCTGCGACCAGTTTGTAGACCGTACCAGCGGCCGGGAGGATACTTTCTACGACGGACCCATTACTACCCATATCAGTACTGCTGACCCGTACTGCCCCGAGCTTCGGAAACTAGCCATCGAGAAAGCCAGGGCCCTGGAGATTCCCACCCATGAAAAGGGAACAGTGGTGGTGATCCAAGGACCTAGGTTCTCGACGCGGGCCGAGAGTCGTTGGTTCTCAAGTATGGGGTGGGAAGTCATCAATATGACGCAGTACCCTGAGTGTGTCTTGGCCAGGGAGCTGGACATGTGCTATGTAAATATTGCCCTGATAACCGATTATGATGTCGGTCTCGAGGGAAGGGATGAGATCAAGCCGGTTACCCATGAAGAAGTCCTCAGGGTTTTTAAAGCCAACAACGAGAAACTCCGTCGCCTGCTCTTTGAGATGATTCAGGCCACCCCAGCGGAAAGAGACTGTGCTTGTGGCGAAACCGTAAGAATTGGGCGGGGAGGCTAGCTCAGCTCTCCGACGGACAAGCCTTTGGGTTGGCAGGGGAGGAAACAAAGGCCCTGGTTTATGAGAATAAGGCCAGGAAGGAGTGTTCTCATGGAAACAGTCTCTCTTTCTGGTGATGTCGTGACAATGATCGACCAGAGACGGCTGCCCCTTGAACGGGTTTACGTGGAATGCTGCAGCTACCGCGAGGTGGCTTCAGCGATTCGCGAGATGACCATCCGTGGGGCCCCGGCCATCGGGGTAGCTGCTGCCTTTGGGTTGGTCTTGGCGGCCCGGGAGGCACACAAGGAAGGAAGGGATGCCCAGGGGATCATTTCTGCCCTAGAGGAGGCAGCTGGTACTCTCCGCGGCACGCGGCCCACTGCTGTGAACCTCTTTTGGGCCATCGACCGGATGCTGGACAAGGCCCGGTCAGGTACCGGGCAGGGGGTGGACAGCCTTGTTGCTTCCTTGAGGGAAGAAGCTGAACTTATTGCCGCCGAAGATTTGGCAGCCAACCGCCGCATGGGTGCCTACGGCCAGGCTCTCATTGAAGACGGGGCCGGGATCCTGACCCACTGCAACGCAGGGGCCCTGGCAACAGCCGGTTACGGCACGGCGCTGGGCGTAATCAGGGCGGCCCACGAAGCGGGTAAAAAGATCCGGGTTTTTGTGGACGAAACCCGCCCTCTGTTACAGGGAGCACGACTCACGGCCTGGGAACTAAGGGAGGAGAACATCCCTGCCACCCTGATCACCGACAGTATGGCAGGGTTCTTTATGCAGCAGGGTGCCATAGATATCGTCCTGGTTGGCGCAGACAGGATTGCAGCAAACGGTGATGTGGCCAATAAGATCGGTACCTACGGACTCGCCGTTCTGGCCGCCGCGCACGGTATTCCCTTTTACGTGGTTGCCCCCGGTTCTACTGTCGACCTGGCCATGAGCTCCGGCGAGGACATCACCATCGAGGAAAGGGAGGCCGAGGAGGTTACCCATATCAGGGGGGTCCAGGTGGCTCCTGAGGGTATAGAGGTAGCCAATCCGGCCTTTGATCTCACGCCACACCGGTATGTAACCGGAATTGTGACCGAGCGCGGGATCATCTATCCCCCCTACCGGGTGAACCTGAGGAGAACCTTCGGGGAACGTGACGGTGGGAGAAAAGGCTGAGGCCCAGGTGCCGGGACAGGACAGAAACAGGGAGGGATGGTAGTGCTCGACATCAGGTTCATCCGGGAAAACCCTGAGATTGTTAAGGATGGGCTTGAGCGGAAGGGGGAGGAAGTGGACCTGGACCGGTTGCTGGAGCTTGACTCCAGGCGTCGTGAGAAGTTACGGGAAGCAGAGGGGCTCAAGCACGAGCGCAACCGGGTTTCGGAAGAAATCGCCAGGCTCAAGAAAAACAAGGAGGATGCCGCGGACGAGATCGAACGAATGCGGGCTGTTTCCGACCAGATTAAGGACATGGACAATGAAATCAGGGAAATTGAAGAGGAGATGGCGCGGATTACCCTCCAGATCCCCAACCTGCCCCACGAATCGGTTCCGGTTGGGACTGACGAAAAGGACAACCAGGTGGTCAGGTCCTGGGGAGAGCCACGCCAGTTGGATTTTGAACCAAAGGCCCACTGGGAACTCGGCGCCAAACTGGATATCCTAGACTTTAAAAGGGCAGCCAAGCTTTCGGGGGCCAGGTTTCCCCTCTACAAGGGAGTGGGAGCCAGGCTGGAACGGGCCTTGATCAATTTCATGCTGGACCTTCACACCACCGAACACGGGTACACTGAAATCTTTCCACCGTTCATGGTCACACCTGAATGTATGGTGGGAACCGGGCAGCTTCCCAAACTGGAAGAGGACATGTTTAGGGTGGCCAACAACGGCTACTACCTGATTCCAACTGCCGAGGTACCGGTGACCAATATCTTCCGGGAGGAGATTATCCCGGGGGAGGTGCTTCCCATCTATTATACGGCCTATAGTGCCTGCTTCCGGGCTGAAGCCGGGGCCCACGGCCGTGATACCCGGGGATTGATCCGGGTCCACCAATTCAATAAGGTTGAACTGGTTAAATTTGTCGAACCAGAGACCTCCTACGAGGAACTAGAAAAACTTGTGGCCAATGCGGAAAAAGTGCTTCAGCTTTTACAGCTACCCTACCGCTGCACCTTGCTGTGTACGGGGGACATGAGTTTTGCCTCCGCCAAGACCTATGACCTTGAGGTCTGGCTTCCGAGTTATAACGACTACAAGGAGATTTCATCCTGCAGCAATTTTGAGGATTTCCAGGCGCGGCGAGCCGGGATTCGGTACCGTCCTAGAGGTGGAGGTAAGGCTCGATTTGTCCACACCATGAACGGATCTGGACTGGCCATAGGACGTACGGTGGCTGCCATCATGGAGAACTACCAGCGTCCTGATGGATCCATTAAAATTCCGGAGGTATTACGTCCCTACATGGGCGGGGTTGAGGAAATACGGGCCAGATAAGCCTTTTTTCGCCAAGATCTACCCCAAACCCTATTACCGAAACAAAAAGGCCTAAGGTCTAGAACCCTTGCCCATGGTGTCTTATCTTGGAAACCTGACACAAATTGGTGCTCTTTGTTGTGTGTCTCAAGTACAGGTAGGAAGCCCGGCGTAAATAGCGATGCGGAGAGGAAAAATCGAATCTCCCCAGGCTAGACGGCATAAAGGGTAAAGTGGAAAAGCGGGGACTAAAATGTTATAATAAATGAAGCGAAAATCGCAAAAAGGCTTCTTCAAGCTTTGAAAAGAGCACAGCTTGTTCAGGAACCTTTCTTGAGGATTTACCTTTGAAAGTCCGGAGGGGTGGCGGAGTCTGGTTGAACGCGGCGGTCTTGAAAACCGTTGAGGGCTAATCCCTCCGTGGGTTCGAATCCCACCCCCTCCGCCAAGGTTATGTTCAATCTTAGTCCTCCACGCCGCCACAAGGGGCGGCACCACGGAAGATGAAAATTGGAGGCGGTATCCAGCGCCCCTTGATGGTAGCATCATGAGTTGCACGCCCGGGGTGCTCCGGAACGAGACCTGTTCTGCCGTTAGGCCTCCCTTCCCACAAGTAGATTCCGGGACGGAGTGGACGAATCTGTGGAAGAAGGGGGCGAACTGCCTGGTCAGGGAGGCCGCCTGGCTGTACCAGGAGTTGGAACAGCTGGGTCTTGGGTACCAGGCTTGAAAATGCATATGTGGGGTGGCTTTGGCATGGCAGGTTACGGGTTTCTTCTCTTCTTGCTTTATGTGGCGGCAGTAGTCTACTTTTTCGTCCTTCTTTCCAATGCAGTTAAAGCCCTGGAAAGGATCGCTGCTGCCCTGGAGCGGGGAGGCTTACCTTACCAACGCCGGGAACAGCCTCCGCCGAACCAGGAATAACGGCTTCAAAAAGCATGTAAAACAGAAAAATCTTCCGTCATCCATCCCAGTGGGGCGGGGGCTCTTCTTTTTAGGGCATAGATCCCAGTTGCTCCGGCCTCAAGGCCTCAAGTATCATCTGGTTTACAGATTAAGTAAATCCGGTTGTGTGGTAGGATCATTCACGGCAGATAGGTTTCTTCCATCAGGCCGGTTGTTTACGGTCCCTTCCGGTTCGCGAAGCCAAGGATGCTAGGGGAAGAAGGCAAGGAACCCGGGATGCAAAAGATCGTTGAAAACAACACTAATTTGTGCTAAGATTGATTATGCTACCGGTCACCTCCCGAAAGGTATTCCGTTGTCTTGGTAGCCCTCAGCGGACGGTTAGCCTGCACGGGAGGTGCGGCTATCAGTGGAGAGGTACCCAAGTTAGGTTGAAGGGGGCAGTTTGCTAAACTGCTAGTGGGGTGAATGCTCCAGCGAGGGTTCAAATCCCTCCCTCTCCGCCATAACGTGCGCCCTTAGCTCAGCCTGGATTAGAGCGACTGACTACGGATCAGTAGGTCGGGGGTTCAAATCCTCCAGGGCGCACCACCATTGTTTATCCTGCATCCCGCAAAGGTTTGCGGGATTTTTGTTTTCTTTGTGTGGGCGTCGCCTTCTTTTGCTCATACTCGTTGACAGTGTCACCTAAGTGGGTTACGATGATCATGACCAGGCCAACTCCTGGTCGCGTCCCCTTGGGTTGGACCCTAATGCGAGTTCTTGGACCTAAAGGGCTGTTACTTTTTTCGGGCATCAAGAAGGCGCCGGCACCAATCGTTTCCAGCGCCCCAGCCCAGGAGGGGAGTACCTCCCGGCGGGGCTTCATTTTTCTCAATCAATTGGAAAATCAAAGCCACCGCAGGCGACCGAAAACAGACAGACTGTCTCTCGATGTCTCGTGCCGTCGCCGGTAACGAAAAACCTTACCGTGCCCATATCAGCCCTTGCACGGTGGTACCCATCATGTTATCATTACTGTAGCCATGTTAGCATTACCGGGAGGTGCCGTCAATGATGGTGCGAACACAGGTCCAGCTTGATGAGCAGCAGTTCAACGCCTTGAAAGTTAAGGCTGCTGCAGAAGGGGTTTCCATGGCCGAGCTGATCCGGAGAGGTATCGATCTTGTCCTTTCCTGGGAAAACACCAGGGAAGAGCGGGTTCGACGGGCACTGAGCGCGGCCGGGCGTTTCCATTCCGGCACCCACGACCTGTCGGCCAACCACGACAGGTACCTTGAGGAGGCCCTTCGGGAATGATGGTCTTTGTGGACACTTCAGCCTTCCTTGCTGTCCTCGACGCTGATGACACCAACCATCGAACCGCAGCAAGAATTTGGGAAAAACTCCTCAAGGACCAGGCTGCCTTGGTGTGCAGCAGCTACGTGTTGGTGGAAACTTTTGCCCTCGTTCAGAGGAGGTTAGGCATGAAGGCCGTCCGGGTGCTTGATGAAGACATCCTTCCTTTGGTAAAGGTGGAGTGGATCGGAGAAGACATCCATCAGCAGGCGGTAAGCGCGGTCCTGGTGGCCAACCGTAGGAACCTGAGCCTGGTTGATTGTGCCAGCTTTGCCGTTATGCGCAGGCTAGGGATAAGAGAAGTATTCACCTTTGATAAGCACTTTTTGGAACAAGGTTTTGAAACGCTTCCGCCAAGGGATCATGTGTGAGCTTTGTTTGTGCGTCAGCTGCACGGAGACTCTTGGGCCAGAAGCAATTTTCTTGCCTTCTCTTCCAGGCATGCCCTGGCCAGCTCATATCTTTTACTCTCCACCTCCAGGGCATCCAAGTAATCCTGGGCCACCTTGATTTCCTGGTTGATAATCCTCTTAACCCTACCACCCAATATTCCTGCTAAGGCTGAAGCTTCCAAGGCGAATATGGTTTTCAAGTAAACATTGAAAAGACGTTCTTCATCAACATGCGGCTTGGTATCTTTAATGGCATTGAGCAAATACTTAACGGCTTTTTCCAGCTGCCTTCGATAAATAGATACTGGTCTTTTACTCAACACAAAGGCCATCAACGATACAGCCGTATCTTCAACCTTTTGCCAGTAGTCATCTTTGTCATTACCGGCAAAACTTCCGTCGGCTTGCTGTTTAAGGGCCAGCTTCCGCAATATTTGATCCTCCCGATTTTCTTCGACCTGAACTGCCTCATGAGAGGCCGGATGCACAGCACTGTTTTGGTATACCAGCGGGGAGGTGTTCTCCCCCAGGGCATAAGACTCATAAAACAGATTGCTCGTCACGGTGGGCAGGCGCGGCTCTTGAAACATGGCCCACTTGCTCGGAGGTGAAACGGGAATGACAACCGTTTCCGGCCACCCGGCTGCTTTATCCTCTCGTTCCTGGACGGCGACAAAGGCGGTATAGGAGGAATTAATACCGTACTCTTTGGACAACCTCTTAATCTCCTTGATCACCGCTTCTTCGCGGCGGGGATTGATCCTGGTCAAAGTGGCTTCCAAGTATTCTATTTGCTTATAGGCCCAGAATTTCTCCAGGTACTCAAAGCCTTTCCCTGTGTCGATGGAAGCCAGGTCTATAGGAACGTTGAACTCATCCCCCTTAACTTTTCCCCGGAGGGAGATATTGTTCTTCAGGTCACCAGAAAACCTGGCTGTGACGGCCAGGGGTTCCAAGTTAAAGAGCCGTGAGATTTGCTGCGGAACCACCTCCTTGACCTCCAGCCCGCCCCAGTCGATCCAGGCATCCTCCACGGTGGGGGAACTTATTCTAGCAAACTGGCGCAGCACCTTTTCTTCAATTCTTTCTCCGGGGCGAATCAATTCTGATTTGCCGTGCCCGATGTCTGCCAGCCCGTTGATGAAGAAACTGTTGACCGCTGTATCAATGCCAAAGGTGAAAATGCCATTGTTTTCTATCCGCTGTTGTACGAAGGCAAAGATTTCCCTTTCATTACCCACCTGCCCGTCGGTTAAGAGAAGAAGAGACGAGCCCTTGGGATTGCTCTCATTGAGGGCATACCTGATTGCTTCGAAAATTTCTGTGCCGCCTAAGGCTTCCAACTTTTTGATCCACCGGGTAGCTTTATCTAGATTGGCCTGGTTAAAGGGCACGCTCCCTCTTCTGGAAAAATAATGGCAACTGCTTTCAAAGGCAACAATATTAAAGGTATCTCCATCCGTTAAGTTGCGCAGGCAGAGGTTGAGTGCATTTTTTGCCTGGGTGAGCTTTTCGCCTTCCATGGACCCCGAGATGTCAATCAGGAAAATGTAGTCTCGGCCTTCTGGTTCTTCAACCGTATTAAACTCCGGAATAAAGTTCAGGTAGATAAACCCCTCGTGGTTTTCCTTCTTCTTGTAAAGGAAACCGCAAGCCCTGCTTTCCTCCTGGCAGAAACCAATTATTACGATGTCTCGATCCAGGGTACATTTCTTGCTAGCCAGCCTGATCTTGGTTTCGTGTTCCTTGGTGGTTTGAACGATAATCTCATGGGAAGGAGAGATGTACTCACTAACCGGAAGCAGAGGTTTTATAGTCAGGTCTAACTCTACCTTGTAATCTGGATCGGAAACTGGGGGGGAAATAAAGTCGGCGTCAGGAACCCGGTCGGTGGGAGGGGAGACGCCCAAACCCCTTCTCTTGCCCCTCTGTACACCGGGTATATACCTGGGGGCCACGACCGTGGGGATGCTGATGTGTAGTTCCCGGTCTGTGACCTCAAGTTCCCGAAGGTAGTCTAGCGCAATCTCAACTTCGTCTCCAGGCTGAAGCTGGCCCAGGGATACTTGAAAAATATTCGGGCGATACTGCTCCAGCAAGAAGGCAGTGTCTCCTTTCCTGACGGCTTGATCGTAAAGAGCAAAGGCTTCATCCCGGTCCCAAATCTCCGACGCGACCTGCCGCTCGCCGACCCTGGCCTTGAAGCCGGACACGATTGCTTTATCTGGTAAGGGAAAGGTGTAAACAACTTCTATATTGCCTTGTTCCCGGTGTGTATAAACCTGGGTGACGGTAAATTTGCCGACGAGCCCATAGACATGGCCCTTAATCTTGACCTCCTGTAAAGGAACTTCTGCCCTTCCACTCTCCGGCTCCACCAAGAACATGAAAACTCCTCCCTTAATTTTCTTCTCCCATTAATTTTTGCGCATATGACCTCAGGCTTTTTATCAAGCCCGGCCGTTCCTGCCCTAAAGCTTTGGGGTAATTGAGCTCGATACCCATACCCAGGTGGATCCTTACGTATTCAGTGCCCTCCACCTGCCCCGGCAGTTCGTCATCCCAAACCGCGTCGGCGACGATTTCAAGGGTTTTTTCGTCCTTTTCTTCGTGCAGCTTTTCCACCGCATCCAGCATTTGCTGTACTTCCTCGTAGGAAAGACCGGCCACAACCTCCCTGATTTTATCCAGGGGCAGGTATTTTTCTTGAAGTCTTTTGATCAGAATGATTCGTGCCAGGTGGTCATCATCATAATGACTGTTGACCCCGGACCCGATGGCCGGCGGAATAAGACCTTTGCTGATGTAATAATGGACAGTGCGCCGGGTAACCCCTGCCTTTTTTGCCAGCTCACTTATTCTGTACTGCCGATACACCTCTACCCCACCTCTACTACGGTTGGTAATATCTATATTAACATTATCACGTGCTGGTGTCAAGTTCATGACAACGCCCGAAAATCTTCTCCCATAGTATTGCACCAGTCTTGCATCAGGGAAGAGCGGGTTTTTTCTTTACCAACGTTAGTGTAAAGTTTTAGTAGGCGGTAGGAGGAATTAGGGATAAAGAGATAAAAAGAGAGACCTCACAACAACACACCCGACGAAAGGAGTTGTGAGGTCTCATGGTAGACGATGCAAAGATCGCCACCATCTTTAGTTTACTGAAAAAAGCTGGAGATTTCAAGAGTCTGGAAGAAGCATGTTTACAGGTAGCGCGGGAGTTATTGATAGCGGTTTTGGCTGTTTACGATAAAATGCTCATGGCCCACCGGCCGAAAGGGTATCGGGTAGTCGGGTTCAGGAGTAGAACAATCAGCACACGGTTAGGGGAAATAACGTACAAGCGCAGGTTATACGTCAAGGCGACAAAGAAGAGAAGCAGAGGGAACGGGAAATTTTTGCTAGATGAAGTTCTGGGTATCCGGGAGAGGAGCCGGGTATCAGCGGGGTTATTGAAACTAGTGGTTGCCCTGGCGACGCGGCTA
>ENA-OSAE01000090-OSAE01000090.1-marine-sediment-metagenome-genome-assembly--contig:-NODE-90-length-67047-cov-24.365491_pt1 | contig 67047 bp, 63 predicted proteins | sample MGYA00237870_ERZ529317 | MGnify/ENA primary metagenome ERZ529317 (study PRJEB26369, sample SAMN03142812) | marine sediment metagenome | biome: marine; feature: borehole; material: sediment... | reverse complement strand
GGGGATACGTCACGCATCTGAGGCAGTCCTTCGCGGAGATGGTGGCCGCCATCGACTGCCTCGCCCGGGACCCAGACGTGTGTATCGCCCACGACGTCGTGGCCATGCTGGCCCTGGCGGCCTCCAGGCTGGGCGCCTCGCCGGCCATCCTCACGGTACACGGCTACCTGGCGGACGAGGCGGTCTCCTCTGGAGCGGTCAAAGGGGGATCCGAGGACTACGAGTTCCTGAAGGAGCTGGAGAAGGAGGCCTATGAGGCCGCGGACGTGGTGATAGCGGCGGACGGCCGGTTGGCGAACTACGTTTCCAGGATGACCGGCAGGCGGGCGAGGACCCTGGTTAACTTCGTCAACCCGGCGCGGTTTCGGCCGAGACGACGACCTGAGGTTACCCGGAGGAGGTACGGCCTCGAGGGTGCGAGGGTGCTCCTCTGTCCCCGCAGGTTGACCGCCAAGAACGGAGTGCGCTACGCCGTGACGGCCGTGAGAGAACTGCCCCCGGACGTCAGGCTTCTCGTAGCGGGAGACGGCGAGGAGCGAGGGGCCATAGAGCGTCTCATAAAAGAGCACGACCTCGGGGGCAGGGTTCGGCTGCTGGGGCCCGTAAGCCACCGGGAGATCCCCGACCTCATTAACCTGGCGGAAGCTGTTATTATACCCTCGGTGCACGTGGCGGGCGTCGAGGAGGCCACCTCCATCGCCGCCCTGGAGGCCATGGCCCTGGGCAGGCCAGTCATCGCCTCGGCCGTCGGTGGGCTGAAGGAGATTATCGTCGACGGAGAGACCGGGTTGCTGGTGCCTGAGAGCGACCCCGGGGCCATCGCTGCCGCCGTGTCCTCGGTCCTGGAGGACCGCGGACTGGCGCAGCGTATCGGCTCGGGCGCCAGGGCGTATGTCTTGAAATACCACACCCACCTGCGGGCGGCCCGTGAAATCCTAAGCTTCGCCCAAGAAGCCAGGCAAGCGGCGGGAAGGAGGTCGGCGGCAGAGAGCACGGCCCACCGGCAAAAGGTGCGGGGCCTGTTTGCCCGTGCCAGCTCCCCCGGACCACGTGAAGTGTACGTGGACGGGCTTCTGGCGCTGCTGGACGACGACCCATCCCGGGCGGATTCCCTCTTCTCCCGCCTGAACATGGCCGGGTTCTCGGAAGGCCTGCTTAACCACGCCCGGGCCAAGGAGAGGTGCGGGAGAAAGCACGAGGCCCGTAGGCTCCTCCGCAAGGCCGGGGTGGCATCACAGCGGTTCACTCGCAGCGCACCAAGGCGGTTGAGCCTATGCTTCCTGGCGGCCCACAACAGGCAGACGGGAGGCGCCAAGGTCTTCTTCGAGCTGGCGAGAGGGCTGGCCAGGAAGGGTCATCGTTGCCACGTCCTGGCGCCGGTTGCACCGCCTGATTGGCTGGACCCGGCTGATCTCGAGTGGATTCAGGCTGCCGATCACAATGAGGTGGTCACCCACTTGAGCCTGGTCGACGTAGCTGTAGCCATGTTCTGGTCCGTTGTCGAGCCGGTGTTCGCGAGCCGGGCGCCGGTGAAGGTGCTTCTCGAGCAGGGCGATCCCAGCCTCTTCGAGGCGGAGCGCTGCGGGTTGAGCAGGCTCGAGGCCATGCTCCGGGCTTACAGGCGGCCCGTGAGCATCGTCGCCGTATCCAAGCATCTCGCCTCGGCCGTCAGGGAGAAGACCGGCCGGCGGCCCCACGTCTGGCCCATCGGGGTCAACTTACGGGTTTTCAGACCCCCAGAGGATTGGGACCCACTGCAGAGGGGCCGCGAATTGAGGGCCGGGGCGGAGAGGGGCCAGTGCGAGCCCCGAATCGTCGTCGTGGGGGACGACCGCCACTTCTTCAAGGGCCTGAGAGAGGTGTTCCGGACCGTCCAGGTGATGCGGGGGTGGGGATGGAAACCCCGGGTTCTGCAGCTCTCGCCCTCGGGAGAGAGGTTTTACAACTTCGAACGTGATGTGCGGACCGCCCGTAGCGAAGAGGAGATGGCCCTTCACTACCGCTGGGCCGATTTCTACCTCGGTGCCTCGCACTACGAGAGCTTCTCCCTGCCGGCGCTGGAGGCCATGGCCTGCGGGACCGCGGTCATCAGCACGGACAACGGCGGCATCAGGGAGTACGGCCGGAACGGCGTAAACTCGCTCATACTAACCCACCGCGACCCGATCGCAATGGCCGAGGCGCTCAGGTCTCTGGTCCTTGACCCGCAGGCCTACTGCCGGATCGCTCGAGGCGGTGTGGAGACCGCCCGGCCGTTCGGCTGGGAGAGGGCCGTCGACGAGTTCGAGGCGTATCTCTTGGACCTGTACGTCAATCCAAGGGCCAGGTACACCGTAACCCGGGTTGGGAGCCCACCGCCTGAGAGGAACGGTTTCCTGCCGAAGGAGGCCCTGCAGCTGGCCCGGTTCCGGGCCGGCAGGTCGGACTGGGATGGTGCCGAAGAGGCGCTCGAGCGAGGCGGGCGACTCGTTGGCCTGAAGGGTAATTCCGCCCTCATCGAAGGCTTGCACCGGCTGTCGGCTGAATTCGCCGCGGAAGGCGCCTTTGACCTCGCCCTGGAGACCAACCTGCGGGCCCTGCGGCGAAGTCCGGCAGACGTGGATACCCTCTTCAACCTGTCCCTGCTGTACCTGCAGACAGGGAAGCCCGCCGAGGCGCTCCAGTACTGTCGGAGAGCGCTGACCTTGCAAGTTGACAGCGAGATCCTGGAGCTCCTGGCGGCCATCCTCGAGGGAGCCGGAAAAGGTGGCCAGAGCGCTCGCCTCAGGCGTCTGTTGGAGGAGGGGGTGCCCTCCCTAGAGGAACTTCGCAGGGCGGGTGTAATTGAGTAACAGGGGGACGGGCTTCGCTCCGGGCGCTGATGGGCCTTCGAACCCCCGGGGCGACGCTGACGGAGTTCCCGGTGTCCCGGGCGCTTTATCCGTAGCCCCGCCGGGTAGAATCAAAATGGAGGTGTAGCCGTGCTCAGCCGCTTGATACTGCTGTTCGTCACCATCCCCCTCATCGAGCTCTACCTGCTCCTTCAGATGGGACGCTACGTCGGGGCGGGACCGACCGTCGCGCTGGTGATCTTGACGGGTGTCGTGGGAGCTTACCTGGCCAGGAGCCAGGGCCTCGTGGTCCTCCGCAGGATCAAGAGGACCGTCTCAGAGGGCGAGGTGCCCGGAAACCACATCATAGACGGTCTGCTCATCCTGGTGGGAGGTGCCCTGTTATTGACGCCCGGCCTGCTGACGGACCTCACGGGCTTTCTCCTGATCATACCGGCCAGCCGGACAGTGGTACGCGAGTGGCTGAAGGTGAGGCTGAGAGGCTACGTCGAGGGCAGGGTCGTGTATATCCGTAAGAAACCGTAGCGAACACTGCCACGTCTATCACGGAGGCGGGCAAGAGCGCGGAGGAAATCAAACAGATCGCCTATGAGGTGAACGCCCGGTTCAAGGAGAACGTGACTGTCTTGTTTTGCAAGGACGCGTTGTTGATTTTCAGGCCGATGCGGCGACGACCCTGACCAAGCTGAGGGAAAAGGCCAGGGAAGCGGTCGAAGGGGACGGGGCTGAAGTGGTCATCCTAGGCTGTACGATGCAGTTCGGTTTTTACGTCGAACTGCAAGAACATCTGGGGGGTACCCGTCGCAGATCCGGTTGTTTCCTCCTTTAAGTACGCCGAATTCCTGGTGGAGTTGAGGGACAGGTTCGGATGGAATGCCTCCAAGAGGTGCGGCTTCGAAAGGCCTCCTCTGGAAGAGATAAGGGAGTGGAGAATAGAGGAACAGTACGGGTTTAAGGGCACCTGGTGAACTCGACTGTCCAGGCTGTCGACCACGATTTTGCGGACAAAACCCCCTTCGAGACCAGATGGCCTTGCGCTTAAGGCTATCTGGTCTATGAATTAAACCGAACCTGGATGCAAACCAGCCGTGCGGGCAATCCATGCCCGCCGCTCAGTCTCAGCCCGAACGGCCGCGGGACCTCTCAGGAGGCGGTAAATTGATGGGCTCTCGCGGCACCGTAAACCGCCCTGGGATCCGGGAGAGGGGGATCTGTTCGCTCAGAGCCTCGTCCTCCGCCCAGCCTCGGACTGGGGTCTGGGGCGGTGGGCTGGGAGTCACCTCTATCTCAGGCGCGGACGTGGTCGCTACCTCACGGGCCCGGTGAGGGGCACGGCGCCGCCCGAAGAAGTCCGCGAGCCCGTTGAAGAGGCCCGTGGCGCATTCCTGTCGGAAGTCGGGGTCCAGCAGGAGGTCCTCCTCCTCCGAGTCGGCGTGGACGGCGAACTCGACCAGCACTGCGGGGACTCTCCCCAGTGTAGCTAAGAGGACCAGGTAGGGGTCGCCGGGGATCTTGACCGGAGACCAGACGAACTTAGTGCCCCGTCCGGGCAACCGGCAGGAACCCGAGAGGTGCAGTGACAGCCGCCTCGCTAGATGCCGCGAGCGGCAGGGCGCGGAATAGGAGTAGAGGACCCGCGGGCCTCCTACTCCCGCGGCCTTGCGCCCGGCGGTGTGCAGCGAGAGAAAGACGTCCGGGCGCCATGCGGCGGCAATCCGTCTCCGCTCCGGCCCGGTGAGCGTGATATCCTCCTCGCGGGTGAGCTTCACCTCGGCACCGGCCCGCTCCAGCATTGAGCTGAGCAGGAGGGCGATGTCCAGCACCCCGTCAGCCTCCACGAAGCCCCCCCGGCCCCGGTCGAAACGGTCCTCGCCGCCGTGCCCGGGGTCGAGCAGGATCCTTCTCCCGTGTACCGCCGAGCAGATGTGCAGCCTTCTGCCGTGGCGGTCGAAGTGCACGGGGATCTCGAGTTCTCTCAGTACCTCGTGGAGGGCCCCGACCACCTCGGCGGGGAAATCCCAACGGGGCTTGTCGTTAAGGTGAACTTCCATCGCTGTTCCCTCCAGGGGTTCTCTCGGATTCACCACTTCATCCTATGCACAAAGGGGGTCTTTTCTCTCACGGAGGCCACCGGCCCCTAGGGACAGGCCTTTCACGTCTGACGGGCGTCCGTCAGCCCCAGTTGAAGGAGGTGCTGCCTCAATATTCGGCCCGAGGGCCCCCTCATATCCCTAGAGATCGTTATCAGCCCCTCCTCCGCCGCCACCTCAACCCTTCTCACTCCGGGGATCCTTTGGACCTCCCTTGCGATTCGTTGCAGGGCGGAGGGCGACAAGAGGCGCAACATCTTGCTCCTGAAGAGAACCCTCACTCCGATAGGACGCATCCACCTCACCCTTCACTGGATCTCAACCCCGCCTTGGCCGGCCGGGAGGCCCGGGCCTGGGCCGAGCCTCCCTCCTCGGCCGGTCAGACGGGCCATCTGGGTGCTAGTCGTTGTTGTTGTTATCGTCGTTATCGTCGTTGTTGTCGTGGTTAGGGCGGGGCGAGGGCGTACACTGGGGCGGGAAGAGGGTCGGCGGCGGACACTCGAATTCCTTTGGGAACGCCGTCGGGCACTCCACGGGCTCGCAGAACCCCTTGATGGGCACGAGGACCTTGACCCAGGCCTTGACTTCGATGAGCTGGCAGATGTCGACCTGGCAGCAGACGGTGCCGTCGACGATCTCGCAGTCGCCGCAGGAGAAGTCGGTGATCTCGCACTGAACCTCCGTGCCGGGAGGAGCGCAGAGGACCAGGGTCTCGGTGAGCGTGCGCTGTTCCGTGTCTACGGTGCCGAGGGAGTTCCCGTATTGATCGAAGAATCCCAGACGGAGACGGAAACGTTTGCGGATGACCACCCTGGCCAGCCCGCCGCCTATCTGCCTGCGCATCGCGGGGACCTCTTCGCAGGTGAGGTCGATGATCCTGCACCGGATCTCAGTGGTGCCTTCGGGGATATCTACGTCGAAGCACTCTACTTTGTGCACGTTCCTGAAACAGAAATCGTAAACCTTCAGCACCTTGAGGCATTCGATTCTCTTCTTCCGATACTTATCATTCTTGCGGTCCCTATAGTCCATGGTTTCACCTCCTCGTTTCAGGCTCACTATATAGTAGTGCGAAAGAGCCCTATTGGTGACATAATTTACTACTCTGCACTGCCAAACCTAAAGTGTAAAGGCTTGTCTACATAGAACTTGACATAATATAATTGGCTTGAGGGTGGAACTTGTACCTGGTGCGGAAGCGGCGATAACGTAGGTCTTCGGACACAGACACTGAGCATAGGAGGCGGAGAGAACCTTGAGATTCAGTCGCAGCACCCTTACCCTACTGGCCCTTACACTAGCGGTGCAACTAGTACTGGCGGCCCTTCCCCTGCCGGCCCTGGCCGGGGAACTTGACCTTGCGCGGTACTGGGAGCGATACGAGAGCTGGCTCAAGAAGAACGGTATGTACATCGAAAGTACCCCTTCAGAGCCCGCACAGGAGTCACCCTCTGAGGTAGTCGAGCCACCCCCTGCGGAAGAGCCGCCCTCTGAGGTGGAAGAGCCCTCTCCGGTGGAGCCACCCTCCCCGGTAGAAGTGCCCTCTGAACCCGAACCTGAGCCAGAGACGGAGCCAGGCGCGGATTATTACTGGCGGATCTGGCTTGAGGCCCACGGGTACGCCACCAGCCAGCCCGCACCGGAGGAGGACACCCGGCCAGAACCGGCGCCTGTGGAGGAGCCCGCTGACGAGGACACAGAGCAGCCTATTCCCCCATCGGGCCTTTCCTCCGAGGAACAGCAGGTGTTTAATTGGCTAAACGCCGATCGGCAGGCCGAGGGAGTCAACGCCCTCTCCTACCATCCCGAGCTCACCCAGCTGGCTCGGCTGCGCGCGGCGGCCATAGCCGAGCTCGGGCACCTCGATCACACCCCGCCTGAGTACGGGGCGCCTAACATGCACGTTCGCGAGGCCGGGATCAGCTTCGAGAGCGGCGGAGAGAACCAGGCCAAGGCCGCGAGCCTGTACGTAGCCTACGCGGCCCTCAAGGCCAGCAACGCGCACCGGAAGAACATGTTCAACCCAGCCTACACCGACGTCGGCATCGGCGTGGCCCAGGATGAGAAGGGTTACGTGTACATCGTCCAGTTGTTCATAGAGAGGTAGGAACACCTCGGTTTACCCCCTGAGATCACGTCGGGGCCCCAGCCCTCTTCGTAGCTGGGGCTCCGGCTCTTCATCCCCATCGGTAGACGACCCGTCCTCCGTCTTTGCTGCACCCTTCTTCGGGAGGGTTAAAGGAGGAACCTAGAGAAGGTAAATAAGAGTTTAGATTTGCTTAAGAAGGCGCTGCTCCCGTGGAACGGGCGGATTTTGTGTAATATAATCGAAGCCGGAGGAGGAGAGCGGCATGCGGATTACCCGGGAAATGATCATCGGCGAGGTCGTCTCGCGCCACCCGGAGGTCGCCGAGATCTTCTCGAGATATGGCATGGGCTGCCTGCGCTGTCTGGGCGTCTCGGAGGAGACCCTGGAGGCGGGCGCCCGTCGTCATGATATCGACGTCGAACAACTAATCGAGGCCCTTAATCAAGCCCTGGGGAGGGAGAGGAATGCACCACCTGAAGGAGGAGCCGCGGCTGGTGGCGTGGGAGGCGACCGCGGCCTGTAACCTGGCCTGTGTTCACTGCCGGGCGGAGGCCCAGACCGAACCCGACCCGGACGAGCTCACCACGGCTGAGGTCAAGCGGCTCATAGACCAGATCGCGGAGTTCGCAAGCCCCATTTTCATCATCACGGGCGGCGAGCCCATGCTGAGGGAGGACGTCTACGAGATCGCGGCCTACGCGTCGGAGCGGGGCCTGAAGCCGGTGATGTCTCCCAACGGCACCCTGCTCACGCCGGAGACCGTGCAGAAGATCAAGGAGGCGGGGGTCAGCAGGATATCGGTGAGCCTCGACGGCTCATCAGCCGAGAAGAACGACTCCTTCCGCATGGTCCCCGGCGCCTTCGACGCCGCCGTGCGGGGCCTGGAGCACGCCAGGCGAGGCGGGCTCCCCTTCCAGATCAACACCACCGTCACTCGCCGCAACCTGGACGACCTCGAGGCCATGTTTCGGACCGTGGTCGACCTGGGGGCGGTGGGCTGGGACGTCTTCATGCTGGTGCCCACCGGCCGGGGCAAGATAGAGGACGAGGTGGCGCCCGAGGAGTACGAGAGGGTGCTGAATTGGATCTATGACCTGTCCAAGGAGGCCCCGATCCCGGTCAAGGTGACCTGCGGGCCCCATTACCAGCGGATCAGCCGTCTGAGGGACAAGGAGGAGAGGCTGGTCGGCCCGCCGGGCCACCCGGCCGGCGGGGCCAGGCGTCGGTCCCCCGGCTGCATGGGGGGCAGGGGCTTCTGCTTCGTCTCCCGCGTGGGCGAGGTCTACCCCTGCGGCTACCTGCCCGTCTCCGCCGGCAACGTGCGCGAGACCCACTTCAGGGAGATATACCAGGGGTCGGAGCTGTTCCGGGAGCTCAGGGACGTGGACCGGCTCAAGGGGAAGTGCGGTCGGTGCGAGTTCCGCCGGGTCTGCTCTGGCTGCCGGGCCCGGGCCTATGGCGCTTATGGAGACTACATGGCCGAAGAGCCCTACTGCACGTACGAGCCCAGGGTCTGAGCGAGGCCCCGTCTTCTGGCGGGGCCCGTTCTGCCTTTCGCGGCCTCCTGCTGCCGATCGTCCCCCGGGTTCCCTGTCTGCGCCGGGAAGAGGTCGGGGTGGCCGAGGTGTACGGCGGCGGCGCTCGTGACCAGCCCGTAGGCCAGGTGGTTTAACAGGGCCGAGAGGTTGGTCTCGGTCTCCTGGGGGTCGACCTGAAGCATCCTCAAACGGGGAAAGAGCCCATACACCACCTGCCACCAGAGCACCCCCATGGCCGCGCCCTTGAGGAGGTAATGGTCCCGCCCCGTCCAGCTCAGCAGGTAGACCACGGGCACGCCGCTGAGGGCGCCCCAGGTCATGTCCACCAGCTGACCGACGACGAAGTCCTTGGGCTGCCTCACCTTCTCCGGCTCGGCGAAGAGGGAGGCCGCGAGGTGCCCATAGAGGAGCTCCGACCAGCCTTTCTTGTACGCCAGGTAATCTAGCCCGTCCTTCGCCAAATTCCCCAGCATCCCAGCTGCGAGGCCCAGAACTACCCTGTCCCTTAGTTTGATCATGCTGTTCACCTCAGGCATAGTATGCCGAGATGAAGCCAGCTTCCATGTTCACGGCCCATGGCAAACTCTGGAATTGAGCGGCCAGCTTAGGCTGGGCAGGAGACCCTCCCCCGATGGTGAAATCTACCACCAAGGAGGGAGATCGTCATGCTGCCGAGTTTCGTGGACTTCACGATGAGGACGAGGTTGGTCGCGGGCCCGGGGCTGGTCCGGGAGCTGGCCACTGAGCTCGCCGGATACGAGAGGGTCCTGGTGATCTCCGACGCCCAGCTGGTGAAGCTGGGCCTGGTGCGGGAGGTTACCGAGCCCCTGGAGGCCGCGGGGGTCGACGTGGTCGGAGTCTTCTCCGACGTGCCCCCTAACTCGGAGGTCGAGGTGGTCATGGCCGGGGCGGGCTTCGCCCGGGCCAGGCAGTACGATGCCCTCGTGGCCGTGGGCGGGGGCAGCGTCATCGACACCGCCAAGGCCATCAACATGGTGGTGGCGACGGGCCAGCACCTCCTGGACCTGCAGGGCCTGGGGGTCCTCGACGAGCCCCTGGGGACCCTGGTGGCCATACCCACCACGGCCGGGACGGGGAGCGAGGTCACCTCTCACGCCGTGATCAAGGACGCGGGGACTTCCGCCAAGCTGACCTTCACGAGCCCCCACCTCGCACCGGATCTGGCGGTCATCGACCCCGTCATGACCCGGGACCTGCCGCCGAAGCTCGCCGCCTCTACCGGCATGGACGCGCTCACCCACGCCGTCGAGGCCTATCTCTCCACCAACGCCAATCCCTTCACCGACGCCCTGGCTCTGGAGGCCACCAGGCTCATCGCCCAGAACTTCCGCCGCGCCGTGAGGGAGCGGGACGAGGAGAGCAGGTACGGCATGCTGGTCGCCAGCTCCCTGGCCGGCGCCGCCTTCAACGTCGCCCTGGTGGGCTGTGTCCACGCCATGGCCCACGCCTGCGGGGGCCTTTACGACGTACCTCACGGCGTGGCCAACGCCATCCTCCTGCCCTGGGGCCTGGAGTTCAACAGGGAGGTCGCGGCGGAGAGGGTCGACGAACTCGGCCGCGCCTTCGGCGTGGAGGACGGAAGGCAGTTCATCGAGGCCGTGAGCTCGTTGGCCGCCGAGGGCGGCCTTCCCACCCGACTTTCCGAGGTAGGGGTTCCGCGCGAGGGCCTGGAGGCCGTCGCCGAGGCCGCGGCCGTGGACGGCGCGGTCTTCACCAACCCGCGCGAGGCCGGCGCTGAGGACCTGTTGAAGCTATTGGAGAGAGCCTTTTAAGGAGGGGTCACCATGGGAGTGTTCAAGGACGCTGCGGAGTTGTACGAGTGTATTGGCGGACTGTTCAGGCGGGGGGCCGAGCACCCGGAGATGGGCCCGAAGATCCGGGCCTCGAAGCTGATCATCAAGTTCCAGTACACCAACCCCGAGGCGCAGCTCACCATCGACGCCAAGAACCCTCCCCCCGAGGGCATGTACTTTAACGTCATCGAGGGGGAGAACGATCTCCAGGCCGACGTGACCATGTCCATGGAGGCCGACGTGGCCCACAAGTTCTGGTTCGGTAAGCTGAACCTGGTCATGGCGCTGAACCGGGGCATGATGCGGGCCAAGGGGCCTATCGCGGCCATCCTGAAGCTCTTGCCGTCCATCAAGCCGGCCTATGAGCTCTACCCGCAGTATCTCAGGGAGATCGGGAAGGAGGACAAGATCATGGGGTGAGGGGGTATCACGGCCGCCTGCTGGCCGTGGACCTGGACCGGGGGACGGTGGAGCCCGTCTCCCTGTCGGAGGGCTACCTGCGCCAGTACGTCGGCGGGTCGGGCCTGGCCGCCAGGCTCTACCTCGACCACATCAAGGAGGGGACCCTCCGCCCGGACCCCCTGGGGGGTGATAACCCCTTCTTCGTGATGACCGGCCCCCTGACGGGCACCGGCGTTCCGGCCGCATCGCGGTTCACGGTCGCGGCGCGCTCACCCCTCACGGGCCTATGGGGCGAGGCCAACGTGGGCGGGTTCTTCGGGCCGGCCCTCAAGGGAGCTGGCTACGACGGCATCGTCGTCACCGGCAAGTCCCCGCGTCCCGTCTACCTCGTGGTGGAGGGGGGGCGGGCCTCCCTCGAGGACGCCGGGGAGCTCTGGGGCAAGGACGCCTATGAGACGGACGACCTCCTGCGCCAACGCCACGGCGGACAGAGCCTGGTCATCGGGCCCGCCGGGGAGAACCTGGTCTCCTTCGCCGCGGTGGTCCACGGCAAGGGCCACATCGCGGGGCGGACCGGCATGGGCGCCGTGATGGGGGCCAAGGGCCTGAAGGCCATAGTGGCCAAGGGAAGCGACCTGCCGCAGCCGGCCGACCCGGTGGGCCTCAGGGCCCTGGTCAGGGATATGGTCTCCAGGATGCGCGAGAACCTGGGGGTCCAGACCTTCCGGGCGGTGGGCACCCTGGTGGGCATGGACGTGGGGTTGCACATCGGCGACGTCCCCATCAAGAACTGGTCCGTGGGCGCCTGGCCCGGGCTGGAGGACCTGGGCTCCGGGCCCTACTCCGAGCAGATCCTGGTGGGACAGCGCAGCTGCCACGCCTGCCCGGTGGCCTGCAAGAGGGTCGTGAGCGCCCAGTACGGCGGGTACCGGGTGGAGCGGGCCCACGGGCCGGAGTACGAGACCTGCGCCTCCTTCGGGTCCCTGCTCCTGATCGACGACCTCCAGGCCCTGGCCTGCATAAACGACCTCGCCAACCGGCTGGGCATGGACACCATCTCCTGCGGCGCCACCTTGGCCTTCGCCCTGGAGGCCAAGGAGAGGGGGCTCTTGCCGGAGATGGAGGGCGACTGGGGAGACGCGGCGGCGGTCATAGAGCTCCTACGTGACATAGCCATGAGGCGCGGCATCGGCGACCGTCTGGCCCGGGGCAGCCGGGCCCTGTCCCGTGAGATCCCGGGCTCGGAGGAATTCCTCACGACGGTCAAGGGCCTCGAGGCCCCGATGCACGATGCCCGCGCCCTGCACGGAATGGCCTTGGCCTACGCCACCTCGGTGAGGGGCGCCTGCCACATGTCCGGCCTAGCCTATAACGTCGAATCGGGCGTGGCCTACCTGCCCGAGATTGGGCTTGGGGAGGAGTACGACCAGAGGAGCGCTGAGGGCAAGGCCCGTATGGTGGCCCTGTCCCAGGACCTCGGTATGGTCTTCGGGGGCAGCGCCGTCTTCTGTCAGCTGGGGGCCGCGGGCTTCGACTCGGGGGACCTGGCCGCCGCCCTGCATTGCGTCACCGGCCGCCAGTGGTCCGCGGAGGCGCTGTTGCAGGCCGGCGAGAGGATATGGCACCTCAAGCGGGGCCTCGGGAACCTCTACGGCCTCACGGCGGAGGACGACCGGCTGCCGGAGCGGCTCCTCAGGCCCCTGGAGGACGGCCCGGCGGCGGGCTCCGTGCCCGACCTGGACCGGATGCTGGCGGAGTTCTACGCCATCCGCTCCCTCGGGGCGGACGGCAGGGCCACGCGGGAGAAACTGGCCGAGCTGAACCTTGAGGACCTAGCCGAATTACTGTACGGGGGAGAGGAATGAGACGAAGACCTGATCACATCAAAGGACTGCGCTTCTTGGAGGTAGCGCCGGGCGTGAGCCTCTTCTCGCCCGAGCGGCCCAGCTTTCCGCTGGGGACCGGGCTTCTGGTGATGGACGATGTGACGGTGGTGGTGGATACCGGCGCGGGCGAGGCCCTGGCCGAGCTGGCCCGGGCGGTACACGTGGACCTGGTCCTAAACACCCACTTCCATCCCGACCACACCCGGGGAAACCGCTACTTCGACGCCAAGGTGGCCTGCCACAGGCTTGACGCGCCGCCGCTGCGAGACCTAAAGTCCTTCAAGGAGTACACTGGGTTCGACGAGGTAGAGGCCGAGGCGGGGGTTGACGTGCCGGCGATGGTGGACTTCCGGACCTCGCGGGTCGACCTCGAGCTTGAGGACGGCGAGGTCCTGGACTTCGGCCGCACCAAGTGCCGGGTGATCCACACGCCGGGGCACAGCCCCGGCCACGTGGCCCTGCACTTCCTAGAGGCCGACTTCCTGTTCCTGGCCGACATCGACCTCACCTCCTTCGGGCCCTGGTACGGCCACCGCTGCTGCGACGTGGACGCCTTCCTGGAGTCGATGAACAGGGTGCTCGAGGTGCCCGCCCGGGCCCTGGCCACCGGGCACCGGGGTGCCCTGTGCGAGAGGGAGAGGCTGGTGGCCTATCGGGACGAGATCTACCGCCGTGACGAGCTCCTGCTGGACATGATCAGGGAGAGGCCGCGAGACCCGGCGACCCTGGCCCAGGAGGAGGAGCCCTTCTACCCCGCCCACCCCTTTCCCGTCCTGACCCGCTACTTCGAGAGGGTGATGGTGGAGAAGCACCTCGGGAGGCTCGTGCGCCTGGGGTTGGCCCGCGAGGAGGACGGCGTCTTCTACGCCAGCTAATATTTGCATATTACAAATATTAAAAGGCTTAACCTTCGTACTTGACAAAATTTGCGCAAAGGATATAACATTGACTGGGATGGATATAGGTGGCGCCGAGCTCTCAACACTGTCGCGAGAAGGGAGAGACGACCATGGAGATCGTGGTCTGCGTAAAGCAGGTCCCCGACACTGAGACGAGGATCAAGATCGATCCCGCCGGCAAGGGCATCGTCAGGGAAGGCATCGAGTACGTCGTCAACCCCTACGACGAGTTCGCCATCGAGGAGGCTCTAGTGCTCAAGGAGAAGCACGGGGGGAAGGTCACGGTCATCACGGCCGGGCCGGACAGGGCCGTGGACGCCCTGAGGACGGCCCTGGCCATGGGGGCTGACGAGGCCATACACATCCAGGCCTCTCAGGAGGACGCCGTGGACAGCATCGGCGCGGCCGAGGTCATGGCCCGGGCCCTCAAGGAGATCCCCTTCGATATCATCCTGTGCGGCAAGCAGGCGGTGGACGACGACAACGCCGCCTTCGCCCCGGCCCTGGCGGAGTTCCTGGGGTTGCCCCACGTGACGGTGGTGACCGGCCTGGAGGTTGACCCGGAGGCGGGGGAGGCCCAGGTGGTCCGCGAGATCGAGGGCGCCCAGGAGCACATAACGACCAGCCTGCCGGCGGTCATCGCCGCCCAGAAGGGACTCAACGAGCCCAGGTATCCGGCCCTGCGGGGTATCATGCAGGCCAAGAGGAAGAAGATCCCCGTGAGTACCCTCGCAGACCTCGGACTGGAGGGCGAGACCTTGCCCGCCCGTACCGAGGTCCTGTCCATGATGCCGCCGCCGCCCAGGGAGGGCGGGGAGAAGTACGAGGGAGAGCCGGAGGAAACCGTAGCCAGGCTCATCAAGGCCCTGCAGGCCGAGAAGCTGGTGTAGGGGGGTAACTGATGTCTGATAAGATCCTCGTAATCGCCGAGCAGCGGGACGGCCAGCTGAAGAAGCCCGCCCTCGAAGCGCTGGCAGCGGCTAAGGTATTGGGCGGCACCGTGGTGGCGCTGGTTATGGGTCAGGGGATCGGCGATCTGGCCGAGACCCTGGTGGCTCACGGGGCCGACGAGGTCCGCGTGGCCGACTCCGCCGATCTGGCGCTCTACTCGGGGGAGGGCTATGCGACGGTGGCGGCCTCCGTGGTGAAGGAGGTGGGTCCCAAGGTGGTCCTGGCCTCCGCCACCGCCATGGGCAAGGACCTCATGCCGAGGCTGGCCGCCAAGTTGGGCGCGGGCCTGATCAGCGACTGCACCTCTCTGGAGGTCGAGGACGGTAGGTTGGTAGCCACCCGCCCGGTCTTCGCCGGCAAGGCCTTCGCCAAGGTAACCACGAGCTCCGAGCCCGCCGTGGTCACCGTGCGCCCCAAGGCCTACACGCCCCTCGAGCCCGCGGAGGGCAGGGACGGAGAGGTCAGCGACGTCGACGTAGGTGACCTGGTCATTAGGGCGATGGTCAGGGAGGTAGTGAAGACCGCCGGAGAGCGGCCCGACGTGGCCGAGGCCGACATCGTGGTCTCGGGGGGGCGGGGCATGAAGGGCCCCGAGAACTTCAAGCTCCTCGAGGAGCTGGCTGATGCCCTGGGAGGGGCGGCCGTGGGCGCCAGTCGAGCCGCGGTGGACGCGGGCTGGATGCCGCACTCGGCCCAGGTGGGCCAGACGGGCAAGGTGGTCACGCCCGCCCTGTACGTCGCCTGCGGCATCTCGGGCGCCATCCAGCACCTGGCGGGCATGTCCCGCGCCAAGTGCATCGTGGCCATCAACAAGGACCCCGATGCCCCCATCTTCGAGGTCGCCGACTACGGCATCGTGGGCGACCTGTTCAAGGTCGTGCCCCTCCTCACGGAGGAGATCAAGAAGCTCAAGGGATAACCGGCCGGGGCGAACCTCTCGGTTTCGCTTTGCGGAAAGAGGTATATTTGAACTTGCGTCGAAATAAAGGTTGGGGAACCTTACCAATAGCGAGATACTGACGCAGACGTTTCGCCCCACTCCGGGTCGGCTTTTCGGGGAAAGCGGCACCCCGCTTTCCCCGGGGGCTAACCCGGCAGCCCTATAGGCTGAGTGGGGTTTTCTCTCTACCCCCAGATATCGGAACATTACGAAAGGGGGGAAAAGCAGGAAGAGTACGCTTTGAACGAAGGGAGCGTAGGGATTCAACCTTCCGGGAGGTGTACCCATGGCTTATAACAACCTCATCCTAGAGAAGGAAGACAGGCTGGCAGTGTTGACCATCAACAGGCCCCCGGTGAACGCCCTCTCGCCGGAGACCCTGGAGGAGATCCAGCGCGCCCTGGAGGAGCTGCGGGAGGACGCGGCCATCCGGGCCGTCATCATCACGGGGGCCGGCGAGCACATGTTCATCGCCGGCGCCGACGTGACCGGCTTCCTGGGCATGGACCCGGAGAAGGGGCTCGGGGTTATCGAGCTCGGGCAGAAGCTCTTCTCCTCTATAGAGACCTACCCCAAGCCCGTCATCGCCGCCATCAACGGCGCCTGCCTGGGCGGCGGCCTTGAGCTGGCCATGGCCTGCGACGTCAGGATCGCGGCGGAGAAGGCCCGCTTCGGGCAGCCGGAGATCAAGCTGGGCATCATGCCGGGCTGGGGCGGGACCCAGCGCCTGCCCAGGCTCATCGGCAGGGGGAGGGCCCAGGAGCTGTTGCTCACCGGGGAGATGATTAAGGCCAGCGAGGCCCTGCGTTACGGCCTGGTGAACCGGGTCGTCCCGGACTCCGAGCTCATGACGGCGGCCCGGGAGATGGCCAAGAAGCTGGCCGAGCAGCCGCCCCTGGCCATCGCCGCCATCAAGGAGGCCGTGGCCCTGGGCCTCGACACCACCCTGGAGGAGGGGCTCAAGATCGAGGGCGAGCGTTTCGCCAGGGTCTTCGCCACCGAGGACGCCCTCGAGGGCATCAGCGCCTTTGTCCAGAAGCGGAAACCGGAGTTTAAGGGGAAATAAAGGGAGGGAGACCGCGTGGACTTCACTCTGCCCGAAGAGGTGGAAATGGTACGACGGATGGTCAGGGATTTCGTCAAGGACCGCCTGCAGCCCCTGGCCGACCAAGTGGAGGAGGAGGACAAGATACCCGACGACGTCCTTCAGGAGATGAAGGAGCTCGGCTTCTTCGGCCTTCCCTTCCCGGAGGAGTACGGCGGGGTAGGGGTCGGGGAGCTGGGGTACGTGGTGGCCCTTGAGGCGCTGGGCGGCGCCAACTCGGCCTACGGAAACCTCATCGGCGCCCACACCGGCATAGCCACCATGTCCATCTACCTCGGCGGCACGGAGGAACAGAAGCGGAAGTACCTGCCGGAGCTGTGCAGCGGGGAGAAGATAGCCGCCTTCGCGCTGACCGAGCCCAACGCCGGCAGCGACGCCGCGGCCATAGAGACCACCGCCGTTCGCAAGGGCGACAAGTACATCCTAAACGGCAACAAGATCTGGATCACCAACGGTGACATCGCCGACGTCGTGATCGTCTACGCCGTTACCGACAAGAGCCTGGGGGCCAGAGGGGGCGTCACAGCCTTCATAGTCGAAAAGGGCTTCCCGGGCTTTTCCGTGGGCAAGATCGACGAGAAGATGGGCCTGCGGGGCTCGCATACGGCGGAGCTCATCTTCGAGGATTGCGAGGTCCCCGCCGAGAACGTCCTCGGCGAGGTGGGGATGGGGTTCCTCATCGCCATGAAGGCGCTGGACGTCGGCCGCATAGGCCTGGCAGGCGGGGCCGTCGGGGGGGCCCAGTGGCTGCTCGAGCAGTGCATCGAGTGGGCCAACCAGCGGGTCCAGTTCGGCAAGCCCATCGCCCACCAGCAGGCCATCCAGTGGATGCTGGCGGACATGGCCACTGAGATCCACGCCGCCCGCCTGATGACCTACCACGCCGCCTGGAAGCTGGACCAGGGGCAGCGGGTATCCAGGGAGGCGGCCATGGTGAAGCTCTTCGCCAGCGAGATGGCCAACCGGGTCGCCGACATGGCCGTCCAGATCCACGGCGGCATCGGTTACATGAAGGAGCACTTCATCGAGAGGGCCTACCGGGACACCCGCATCCTGCGGATCTATGAGGGCACCAGCGAGATCCAGCGCCTGGTCATCGCCCGCGACCTGCTGAAGGCGGGGAAGTAGTATGAGGGCCTTCGTCTGCGTCAAGGTGGGCCCGACGAGGAAAGGCGTGAGGTACTCACGCTCCCGGGGCGTCATAGACTCTACTGAGGCCGAGAGGGAGGTCTCCCTGGCTGACAGGTTCGCCGTCCAGCTGGCCAAGTCGCTGGGGCCCGAGAGGCTCACCGCGGTCAGCTGGGCCCCGGAGGAGGACGAGGCGCTGCTCAAGCAGATGGTGGCCCTGGGGGCCGATGACGTGCTGCGGATAGCTACGCCCCTGACGGAGGAGGCGGCTCACGACCCCCTGGTGGTAGCGTGGGGCCTGGCCGAGGCCATAAGGCCCCACTCGCCGGACGTGGTGGTGCTGGGCGCCGCCTCCATAGAGCACGGCAGGGGGGCCGTGGGCCCCATGTTGGCGGAGTACCTCGACCTGCCCTGCGTCACCCAGGTGCGGTCGGCCTCGCGCACGGACGAGGGGGTGCGGCTCGAGTGCCGGGAGGGGGACTTCCTGGTCACCATCGAGGCCCCGACGCCCCTGGTGATCACCGCCCTGCCCGAGGGGGTGACCCTGAAGAAGCCCTCCATGCTCCATCTGGCCCGGGCGGCCAAGGCCGAGGTCCAGACGGTAGAGGTGGAGGCCTGTTCGCCGGTCCTCAGGCCGCGGTCCTTCCACACCACCGAGGCGCGGCGCAGGCTGCGCGAGCGCATCGAGGGCCGGGATGTGGCGGAGACGGCGCGGCTCCTGCTCTCAAGGCTGCGTGACAGGAGGGTTCTGGGATGACGAGGGTGAGAGTGAACGTCTCTAAATGTGACGGCTGCGCGGAGTGCCTCGGGGCCTGTCCCTTTCTGGCCATTGAGATCAGGGAGGGGCTCGCCGTCATAGCGGAGAGCTGTCTTGAGTGCGGCCTGTGCGTCCCCGCCTGTCCCCACGCGGCCATCGAGGCGCCCGAGGCCCTGCTGGCGGGGTCGAGGTCCGGCGGGGTCTGGGTGTTCCTGCCCGAGGGCGATGACGGGCTCGGCGCCCTCACTCCGGCGAGGGATATCGCCGATGAGCTGGGCCGTACCGTCTCGGCGGTGATGACGCGGGAGCCCGACGACCCCGCGCCCATCTTCTCGGCCGGGGCGGATGAGATAGCGGTGCTGGGGGGCAGCGGCGCTTTGGCCAGGCGGCTCGCCGCGGCGGTCCGGTCCGAGAGGCCGGCGGCGGTCCTGGCCATGGCCTCCCCGGTCACCGACCGGGTGATGGCCCGGGTGGCCACCATCCTGGGCGCGCCCTACGTCCAAGGGGCGGACGACGTGGAGGTGCCCTTCGGGGAGACGGTGATCTACGGCACCAGGCCCCTCTTCGGCGGACGGTTCAGGTGCACCCTGGTCCCCGACCCTTCCCGCCCTCTGGTGGCCACGCTGAACCCCGTGGCCTTCAGCCGGGTACGTGCCGACGGCGGTAAGAGGGGCAAGATCAGGAACATCGAGGTCGATGATTTCACGGACGAGGGATTGAAGTACATCGAGCGCGTGAGGAGCGCCGTGCCGCTGCGGCTCGAGGACGCCAGGGTTGTGTTGGCCGGGGGACCGGCCCTGGGGGAGGAGGGCTTCCTACGGCTGCGACAGCTCGCCGACCGGCTTGGCGCCGCGGTGGGGGCGAGCAAGGAGGCCGTGGAGGCCGGCCTGGCCGATGAGGCGGAGATGGTGGACGGGAGGGAGGTCTCCCCCGACGTGTACATGGCCTTTGGTATCGACGGGTCACCGGCCCATAACGCGGCCGTGGCCGGGAGCAAGGTGGTGGTGGCCGTCACGGAGAATGAGCGAGCCAACATCTTGGGTTCGGCCGATTACATCATCCTGTTACCTCCCCTGAGGGCGGTCGAGGGCCTGCTTGAGGCGCTCCGGGCCCCGGGGGAAACCTGAGGAGGTGCCCGTGGTGGAGAGACCCTGGCTTAAGCATTACGACCCGGGGGTGCCGGCGGACATCACGCACGAGCCCTTTCCCCTGTTCCAGATGCTAGAGGACGCCGCGGCCAAGCACCCGGATAGGGTCTGCACCGTGTTCTTCAACCGGGAGAGGACCTACCGCGAGATCAACGGCCTGGCCAATGAGTTCGCGGCCTTTCTGAAGGGCCTCGGTGTGGGCAAGGGGGACCGGGTGGCGCTCCTGCTGCCCAACGTGCCCCAGTTCATCTACGCCTATTACGGCGCCCTGAAGCTCGGGGCGATCGTGGTCCCCTGCAACCCGATGTACGTGGAGAGGGAGCTGGCCTTCCAGCTCAAGGACTCCGGTGCGCGCACGATAGTGACCCTCGACATGTTCTACCCGACGGTGAGGGCCGTCCGGGAGGAGGCGGGGCTTGAGCATATCATCGTCACCACCGTCGCGGAGGAGCTCTCGGGGGTGCTCAAGCTGCTCTTCCCGCTCAGGATGCGGCTCCAGGGCAACGCCGTGAAGGTGCCCCGTGAGGAGGGCGTCTACTTCACCTCGGAGGTGCTCAAGGGGATAGACCCCGGCCCGCCCGAGGTGGAAATCGACCCCCTCGAGGACCTGGCCCTCCTCCAGTACACGGGGGGCACCACGGGGACGCCCAAGGGGGCCATGCTGACCCACTGGAACCTGGCGGTGAACACCATCCAGTCGACCCTGTGGATGATCGCCGACCAGCCCGACGGCCACGAGCGGATGCTGGCCGTCCTGCCCTTCTTCCACGTCTACGGCATGACGGTGGTCCTGAACCTGGGCCTCTACGTCGCCGCGACCGTCATACTCCTGCCCAGGTTCGAGATCGAGCAGGTGATCGCCACCATCCAGCGGCACAAGCCCACCCTGTTCCCGGGCGCGCCGACCATGTACGTGGGGATCATCAATCACCCCAAGGCGCGGAACTACGACCTCTCCTCTATCAAGGCCTGCATCAGCGGCTCCGCCCCGCTGCCCGTGGAGGTCCAGAGGAGGTTCGAGGAGCTCACCCGGGGTAAGCTGGTGGAGGGCTACGGCCTCACCGAGGCCTCGCCGGTCACCCACTGCAACCCCATCTACGGCAAGAGGGTGGAGGGGAGCATCGGCCTGGCCTTCCCCAGCACCTACGCCAAGATCGTGGACCTGGAGACGGGGGAGAAGGAACTGCCGCCCGGGGAGATCGGCGAGCTGGCCGTCAAGGGGCCGCAGGTCATGAAGGGCTACTGGAACCGCCCCGAGGAGACGGAGGCGGTCCTGAGGGGCGAGTGGCTGCTGACCGGAGACATCGCCAAGATGGACGAGGAGGGCTGGGTGTACATCCTCGACCGGAAGAAGGACATGATCATCGCCGGCGGGTTCAACATCTACCCGCGGGAGGTGGAGGAGGTCCTCTACACCCATCCCAAGGTACAGGAGGCCGCCGTGGTGGGCGTGCCGGACGAGTACCGCGGCGAGACGGTTAAGGCGTACGTGGTCCTCAAGGAGGGCGAGACCGCCACGGCCGAGGAGATCATCTCCTACTGTCGCGAGCACCTGGCCCGCTACAAGGTGCCGCGGCTAGTGGAGTTCCGCGATGAGCTCCCCAAGACCTTCGTGGGGAAGGTGCTGCGCCGGGTGCTGGCCGAGGAGGAGAAGAGGGCCCAGAGGGAGGCCTGAGGGCGGCCCCCTAACGGGCCTCTTCCTCCCTTAACCTCTGCCTCTCCTCCTCCAGCTCCCTGAAGGTCCTCAACACGGCCTCCAGGGAGCGGAGGAGGGAGGCCTGCTCCTCCTCGGTGAGCTTGCGGGCCAGGTTGCCGAACCTTCTATTCCTGCGCTCCAGCACCAGTTCCGCCAGCTGTCTCCCGTAAGAGGTGAGGGAGACGCGAACGACACGGCGGTCGTTCCGGTCGCCCCTTCGCCGCACCAGGTGGGCGTCGACCAGCCTGTCGACGAGCCTGGTGCATGCGCTCTCGGTGAGGTACATCTCCGAGCTGAGCTCTCCCATGCTCAGGTTGTCGGAGAAGTACAGGACCAAGATGACGTTCATCTGCGAGGGGGTCACCTGTAGCCCCGTCAGCTCGCGCGTCTCCTCCGCCTCGAGGTAACGCATGACCCTGGGAAACAATCTCTGGATGGCCTGCACGAAATCGATATCACTGGTCAACGGTTCCATCCCCCTTGAGGGTAATTATAACACGAAGGGGGGACGTCCACCCGCGCCCCGCAGAAAAGATCTCCCAAGAGCAGGAATTCTGTATTTTCAGAAGAATAAATCCTATGTTAATCACTTCTGCTAGGGGGGTTCTGGGGCATGGGAACCGAGTGGCCGTGGTTCAAGCATTACCCGGAGGGGGTTCGGCGCAGCCTCGACTATCCTGATGTGACCATGAACTTTTACCTGGAGGAGTCGGCCAGGAAGTACCCCAGCAAGCCGGTGACCATCTTCTACGGTAGGGAGACCACCTACGCGGAGATGGCCCACTACGTCGACCGTCTGGCGGCGGCCCTGCGGCGGATGGGGGTCTCCAAGGGCGACAGGGTGGCGCTAATGCTGCCGAACTGCCCTCACTACGTGATCAGCTACTACGCCATCATCAAGCTGGGGGCCATCGTGGTCCAGGTAAACCCCATGTACACCACGAAGGAGCTCGACTACCTGCTGGCGGACTCCGGCGCGGAGACCATCATCCTGCTCGACGCCTTCTACCCCCGGCTGGAGGCGGCTGAGCGGCGGGCCCAGATGCGGAACGTCATCGGGGTGATCTTGGGCCAGCCTCAGGCGGAGCTGGGCGAGGGCGTGCACGTGTTCGAGGAGGTCGTGAAGCTCAACAACCCCGATCCCGCGGTGGGGAAGGACGTCGGCCCCGACGACGTGGCCGTCCTCCAGTACACCGGGGGCACCACCGGGGTGGCCAAGGGGGCCATGCTCACCCACCGGAACCTGGTGGCCAACGCCCTGCAGATCACCGAGTGGTCGCGGCCCATGTTGGAGGTGGGCGAGGAGCGGATCCTGACGGTGCTCCCCCTGTTCCACTCCTACGGCATGACCTGCTGCATGAACGTCGGGATGGTGGTCGGCGCTACCCTGATCCTCCTGCCCAAGTTCGAGCCGGAGGAGGTCGTGAACACCATAAAGCAGTACAAGCCGACCCTGTTCCACGGCGTGCCTACCATGTACGTGGCGGTGAACTCCTTCCCCAACGTCAAGGATTACGGGATCTCCAGCATCAAGGGCTGCATGAGCGGGGCGGCGCCGCTGCCGGTGGAGGTACAGCGCGAGTTCGAGGCCATCACCGGCGGCACCCTGGTGGAGGGCTACGGCCTGTCCGAGGCCACGCCCGTCACCCACTGTAACCCCCTGGAGGGCACCAGGAAGGTCGGGAGCATCGGCGTGCCGATGCCCGATACCATCTGCAAGGTGATGGACGTGGAGACCGGCGAGCGGGAGATGCCCGTGGGCGAGATCGGCGAGCTGGTGATCAAGGGTCCCCAGGTCATGAAGGGCTATTGGAACATGCCGGAGGAGACGGCCCGGGCGCTCAGGGACGGCTGGCTGTATACCGGCGACATAGTCAGGATGGACGAGGACGGGTTCTTCTACGTGGTGGACCGGAAGAAGGACATGATCATCGCCGGCGGCTTCAACATCTACCCCCGTGAGGTGGAGGAGGCCCTCTACGAGCACCCCAAGGTCCTGGAGGCCGCCGTGGTGGGCGTGCCCGACGAGTACCGGGGCGAGACCGTCAAGGCCTACGTCGTCCTCAAGGAGGGGGAGGAGGCCAGCGCGGAGGAGATAATCGAGCACTGCCGGCGTAACCTGGCCGCCTACAAGGTCCCGCGGCTGGTGGAGTTCCGCGATGAGCTCCCCAAGACCACCGTGGGCAAAATCCTCAGGCGCGTGCTGGCGGAGGAGGAGAAGGAGAAACTGGCTTCCAGGGGTTGAGGATGTCGCCACGGGGCGCCCTTGGGGGCGCCCCTTATCTTTTATGCAGGGTCTCCAGGCACCGCTGGTAACACTCCTGGCACAGCGGCAGGTCGAAGAAGTCCAAGCGCCGGACCTGGCGCCGGCTGACGGGCCTCGAACATATTTCACAATAGAGGAGGCTTAGCACCTTTCCCTTGTCCTGTCTCAATTCCCACGACCTCCAAGGACAGCATGCCCATGGAGTCTATGCGGTATGTGAGAAAGGAGAGATGAGCGAGTGTCGAAGGTAATCATCAGGAGGGCCGACGAGGGCCTGCGGGAGATAATCTCGGACGTCTTTGACGCCTTCGGAGTAGAGCTTCAAGGCAAGAAGGTGCTGGTCAAGCCCAACATCGTGGCCGCCTTCCCCCCGGGTAGCGGGGTCTGCACCAGCCCGGAGGTGGTGGAGGCGGTGGTGAGCGAGGCCCTCGACCGCGGGGGTGACGTGGTGGTGGGGGACAACCCCGGCGGGGTCGACAGAAGCTCCTACGCCACCGCGGAGAGGGCGGGCATCGTGGCGGCCTCCCGCGGGCGCTTCAGGAACATATCCGAGCAGGTGGTGAGGGTGCCGACCGACTCCCCCTACACGGATGAGTTCGTCATCTCCCGCGTGGTCCTCGAGGCCGACGTGGTCATAAACCTCCCCTGTTTCAAGACCCACGTGCTCACCACCATCACCGGGGCCATAAAGAACGTCTACGGCTACGTGGCCGGGACCAGCAAGGCCAGGCTGCACCTGCAGGCGCCCTCGAGGCGGAGGTTCTCGGAGATGCTGTGCGACCTGTACCGAGTCAGGGTGCCCGACCTGCACATCATGGACGGCCTGCTGGCTATGGAGGGGAATGGGCCCACCCACGGCCGGGTCAGGGAGCTCGGCCTCATCCTGGCCTCGGACGACGGGTTGGCTCTGGACGCCACGATGGCGCGGATGATGGGGATCGACCCCGCCTCGGTGAAGATGTTGGCCATCGCCCACGAGAGGGGTCTCGGCGAGCTGGAGGAAGATAAGATAGAGGTGGTGGGGGAGCCCCTCCGGCCCATACCCGACTTCGCGCTTCCCACGTCCTTCTCCGCATCGCCCGCGGAGCAGGTGGTCATATTGGATAAGCTGGGCAAACTGGTGCCAGTGCTGAAGGAGGAGCGGTGTGTGGCCTGCGGGGACTGTGAGCTCAACTGCCCCGCCGGCGCCCTGACCCTCGACCCCCTGCCGGTCATAACCGCGGACAAATGCATTTCCTGCTTCTGCTGCGTGGAGCTGTGTCCCGAGGGAGCCATGGAGGTGCCGGAAGGGGTGGCCCCGGACCTCTTTGACAGGATGTTTCGCTGAGGAAGGAGGCTGAGCATGCGACTTGGCAAGATCCACCGCATTGAGTTGCCCACGCCCTACCGGGTGGGGCCGGTTAACGTGTACCTCATCGACCGCAAGCCCCGTACGTTGATCGACTGCGGGCCCAACACGCGCAGGGCCAGGGAGGCCCTGGACAGGGGCCTCCGGGAGCTGGGCTTCTCCTACCGGGACATCGAGAGGGTCGTGATCACCCACGCCCACGCCGACCACTTCGGACAGGCGGCCCGAGTGCTCGAGGAATCAGGGGCCTCCCTGGTCCTTCACCCCCTGGAGTGGCCCAAGGTCCAGAGCAACTACCGGTTCTTCGGGGAGAGGCTAGAGGTCTTCCGTCTCGCGGGAATGCCGAGGGGGCACATAGAGATGCTGTCCGCCGCGGACTCCATCGAGAGGCGACATATCCTGCCCCTGGACGAGGCCAGGCCGGTCTTCGCCTCCGACGGCGACGACCTCCCCTTCGCCGACGGGAACATGGTCCTCATGCACATGCCGGGGCACTCGCCGGGGCACCTGTGTGTATACGACCCGGGGGAGAGGCTGTACTTCTCCGGCGACCACCTGCTACGTGACATCACCCCCAACCCCCTCATAGAGGCCAAGGAGGGCAGCGGGGAACACGAGCATACCCTGAAGCAGTACCTGGCCACCCTGGACCGGCTCTACGACCTGGATATCGACCTCGTCCTCCCGGCCCACGGCCCCCCCATAGAGGACCACCGGGTGGTCATCGACCTTGCCCGCGAGCATCACCGCCAACGGGCCATGCTCATCAGCCGCCTGCTGGACGGGCGGGAGATGACGGTGTATGAGCTCGCCCGGGAGGTCTTCGAGGACCTGCATCCCACCAACCTGTTCCTGGCGGTGTCCGAGGTCCTGGCGCACCTAGACACCCTGTGCGACGAGGGGAGGGTGGAGGTCAGGGTGAAGGACGGCCGCTGGGCCTTCAAGGCCGTAGTAGATACTCCTGCGGGCCCGGACGGCCGGGGTTAAGGGCTCCGGACAGTGCCGGCCCTCCTCGGACGGCGGTTAATAAACTGCCGGCCGGAAGAGGAGAATATAACGAGGGGGGCCAGAGCATGGCGGAGAAGTTCGACGGCATTGTGGTCGGTGCGGGACCGGCGGGTATCGCCGCCGCCCTAAGGATGGCCGGGGCGGGGATGAAGGTCGCGGTCATCGAGCGGGGCGAGTACCCGGGGTCCAAGAACGTCATGGGCGGCATCCTCTACCGTCAGCCCACTGAGGAGCTGGTGCCGCGCTTCTACGAGGAGGCCCCCCTGGAGAGGCCCATCACCGAGAGCCGCCTGTGGCTCATGGGCGACGGCAACGTGGTGTCCATCGGCTGTAGGGCGGCCGCCTTCGCCGAGGAGCCCCACAACGCCTACTCCGTCCTGCGCGCCAAGTTCGACCAATGGTTCGCCTCCAAGGCCGTGGAGAAGGGCGCCTTGGTCCTATGCGAGACGGTGGTCCGGGACTGCCTCACCGAGGGCGACAGGGTGGTGGGCATCCGCACCGACCGGCCCCAGGGCGAGCTCCTGGCCGACGTGGTGGTCCTGGCCGACGGGGTGAACTCGCTCCTGGCCCGCGAGCTCGACATGCGGGAGGAGATACGGCCCGACAGGGTGGCCCAGGCCGTGAAGGAGGTCATCAGCCTGCCGCCGGGGAAGATAGAGGACCGGTTCAACATCGAGCGGGGAGAGGGGGTCTCCATCGAGGCCATCGGCGACGCCACGCGGGGCCTGGTGGGTACGGCCTGGATCTACACCAACAGGGACTCGATATCCATAGGGGTGGGCGGGCTGTTGGAGGGCGTGGGCCACCGCCGCCTGAGGCCCAACGACCTCATCGAGCACTTCAAAGGGTTGCCCCCGGTCCGGAGGCTCATCGAGGGCGGCAAGACCGAGGAGTACCTGGCGCACCTCATCCCCGAGGGGGGTTACCGGAGCCTTCCCCGCCTGGTGGGAAAGGGGGTCATGGTGGTGGGAGATGCCGCCATGCTGGTCAACGGCCTCCACCGGGAGGGGTCCAACATGGCCATGATATCCGGGAAGTTCGCCGGCGAGGCCGCCGTGGAGGCCTGGAAGAGGGGGGACTTCTCCCGGCGGTCGCTGGAGGCCTACGTCGACAAGCTCAAGGACAGCTTCATCATCAAGGACCTGAAGAAATACTCCCGGGCCCTGCCCTTCTTCGAGAGGAACCCGCATTTCTTCCGCCTCTACCCGGGCCTCGTGGGCCGGGCCGTCGCCGAGTTCCTCACCGTCGACGGCGTCCCGAAGAGGGAGAAGCAGGCCCGCATCTTCGACATCCTCTACGAGAGGGGACGCTGGAACCTCTACCGCGACCTCTACAACGCTTGGAGGGTGCTGAGATGAGGCTCGAGGACAAGCTCTTCTTGAACCGGTACAGGGTGGACTCCGAGAGCCACCTGGCCATCAAGGACCCCGACACCTGTCGCGGGCGGTGCCCCGACCGGCCCTGTATCTACGTCTGTCCCGTGGGGGTGTACGAGTGGCTGGAGAAGGAGGGTAGGCTCGCGGTGGGCTATGAGGCCTGCGTGGAGTGCGGGGCCTGCCGGATCATCTGCCCCTTCGACAACATCGCCTGGCGCTACCCGCGGGGCGGGTACGGGGTGAGTTATAAATATGGTTAGAGGCGCCCGCGCAGGGCCGCCAGGGCCAGCGCCGCCAGAAGGAGCAGCCCGGCGTAGCCCACCAGGGGGTAGAGGGTGCCCACGATGGTGGAGAAACCGACCGTGGCCGCCAGGCCCGCGGCTGCAGTGGTCCCCAGCGTTACCGCCTTGAACCACCGGTGTCCCTCGCCGACGGTGCGGCTCACGAAGCCGAAGAGGCTCCCCACGGCCGTGGTGTACACCTCGGCCAGGAGCACGGCGGTGTAGGCGAGGCCGATGAGGGGCGATAACCTGTCGGCCGCGAAGAGCATGGGCACCTCCGTCGCCGCCGCCTCCGGAACGTGGGCCAGGATGGTGAGGTTCACCGCCAGCGCGCTCAACCCCAGGCCCACGCCGCCGAGCAGCGCGCCCGGCAGGAGGGAGGGTCGTCGGGCTAACCTGGCTACCGGGGCCAGGACCGAGGTGGAGAGGATGAGGTTGTAGGAGCCGTAGGTGACGCCGGAGAGGAACCAGTTGGGCACGGCCGCCTCCTGGGGCCGTGAGAAACTCAGGTCCACGGGGTGGCCCAGGAGGGTCCCGGCGCTCACCACCAACACGCCGCCGAGGAGCAGCGGCACCACGACGCTCACCGCCGTGATCACGCCGTGTATCCCGGCGAGGACCGTGAGGGCGGTCAGGATCCCCATGCCCAGGAGGCCGGCCTCCAGCGGGAGGCCGAACTCCTGGTTCAGGGTGGCCCCCGCCCCCGCCAGCATGGCCGCCAATCCCCCGAAGAGGAAAAAGGTTATGATCACATCGATGATCCGGCCGACCAAGGGCCCGGCCACGTGTAGGAGCACGGGCCCGTAGGACTGGGCCCGGAGGGTGTGGCCGGCCGCCAGCACCAGGTAACCGAAGAGGGCCAGGACGGCCGTGGCCACGGCCAGGGCCAGAAAGCCCAGCGGGCCCAGGAGGGCGAAGAACTGGAGGACCTCCTGGCCCGAGGCGAACCCGGCCCCTATTACGGTGCCGATGTACACCGCGGCCAGCGTGGTGCTTGACGTCGGCCTGCGCCCCTTGGTGGCCATCTTGTCTTTCCCCCCAACCAAGGAGAGATTATGCCGGGGAGGGGGCGGTGATGCGCCCCCGTGTCTCCCGCTCCTGATTAGGATTACCCCGGGCCCGCGGGCCTATGCCTTGGGGCGGCTCTGATCGGGCATAAACAGGGCCCCGGACGATCTCGCCCGGGGCCCTCGCCTCCTGCGGTTTATAACACATCCCTCACTATCTCCGCGAGGTCCAGGGTCCTCACGCGCTCGGCGGCCTCGTGGGCCTTGACCCCGTCGTCGAACATGGTTAGACAGAAGGGGCAGGCCGTGCATATCACCTCAGGTTCCTTGGCCAGCGCCTCTGCGGTACGCAGCTCGTTTATCTTCTGCCCCAGGGTCTCCTCCATCCACATCCGGCCGCCGCCGGCCCCGCAGCAGAAGCTCTTGTACCGGCTGCGGTCCATCTCCACCAGGCTGCCGCCGGCCCTCCGCACAACCTCTCTGGGCGCCTCGTAGATGTCGTTGTACCGGCCCAGGTAGCAGGAATCGTGGTAGGCGACCCTCTGGGCGAGGGGTTTGGTCGGCCTGAGGCGGCCGTCGGCGATGAGATCGGCGATGAAGGTGGTATGATGGATGACCTCGAAGGACCCGCCGAACTGGGGGTACTCGTTCTTCAGGGTATTGAAGCAGTGGGGACAGGCCGTGATTATCTTCTTAACGCCGTGTTCTTTAAGGGTGTTCACGTTCTCCTCGGCCAACATCTGGAAGAGGTACTCGTTGCCGCTGCGCCGGGCGGCATCGCCGCAACACTTCTCCTCCGTGCCGAGGATGGCGAAGTCCACCCCGGCCCTGCGCAGGATCTCCACCATGGCCGCGGACACCTTCTTGTTGCGGTCGTCCAGGGAGCCCGCGCAGCCCACCCAGTAGAGGTACTCCGCCTCGCCGACGTCGGACAGGACGGGCACCTCGAGCCCCTCCGCCCAGTCGGCCCGGTCCGCCCAGCCTACGCCCCAGGGGTTACCGTTGACCTCCATGTTCTTGAAGACCCGCGTGAGCTCAGAGGGGAACCTGCTCTCCATGAGGACCAGGTTCCGCCGCATATCCACTATCTTGCCCACGTGTTCCACGAAGACCGGGCATTGCTCCTCACAGGAGCGGCAGGTGGTGCAGGACCAGAGGGCGTCCTCGCTGACCACTTCTCCCACCAGGCTGGGCCTGTCTACCTCCAGGAGGTCCTTGCCCTCTCTCCTGGCCTGGAGGAGCGAGGGGCCCACCGCGGCGAGGTGGTCCTTGAGGTCCTGGGTCAGCGCCTTGGGGCTCAGCGGTTTCTCCGAGAGGTAGGCGGGGCAGTTGTCCTGGCACCTGCCGCACCGCGTACAGGCGTCGCCGTCGAAGAGCTGTTTCCAGGTGAAATCCTCTATGTTGGCCACCCCGAAGCTCTCCGCCTCCTCGTCGTAGAGGTCGAGGGCCGTCAGCGCCCCGGGGTGTCCGAGATTCCTGAAGAACTGGTTCAGCGGCGACGTTAGGATGTGAAGCAGCTTGGTATAGGGGAGGAGGGCCAGGAGGCCGAAGGCGATCAGCATGTGTCCCCACCAGAGGAACCTATGGAAGGCCCTCAACAGGGGCTCCTCCAGGCCGAGCGCCTCGAAGAGCCGGGCGAAGGCCAGCCCCACGGGCGACCAGCCCGCCCAAGGCGGGTTGGTGGCGGCGATACGAAGGCCCTCGACGAAGTAGCCGGTCAGGAGGACTACCAGGATCAGGGCCAGGGCCCACGCGTCATCGGGCCGGTTGTCCAGGTAGTCCGGCCTCAGGACGTACCTGCGATAGAGGGCCATGAGCGTGCCGACGATGGCCACGAGCCCGAAGATATCCAGGATCAGCGAGAACCAGAGGTAGAAGGTATTGTAGAGGATCTCGAGCTCGAAGTCGGCCTGGGCGGCCACGATCAGGGTCCCAATGAACAGGACGAAGAAGCCCCAGAAGATGAACAGGTGCATGAGGCCGGGGAAGCTCTCCCGCAGGATGCGCCCGTGGCCGAAGCCGTAGGTGAGGACGGAGACCAGCCTGGTCCAGAGATGGTCGGTGCGGTTCTCGGGCCGGCCCAACCGCCACAGGCGATACTTCCCGTAGAGGCCGTAGGCCACGGCGACGAGCATCGCCAGCATGAACAGATACAGAAGCAGCTCTCCGGCTATGTTCCAATAGATTTCCCTCGTGGGCACGGGTAATACCTCCTTTGCCAAGGGAGGGGACGATCCTGAAGCGAGCACCCCATTAGTCCCTCCACTGCCCCCATATTCTGTGCCTATTGCGGATTTCCTTCACAAAATGGAATTGGGCGAAGATTCAGATGACACGCGGGTGTGACGGCGACCACTGCTGTGGCCGGATGGTCCTATGGTACAATGGTACCGGGAGGGAGTAACATTGCCATTGGATTACGACAAGCTCACTTTGGAGGCCCTCCGCGAGGCCTTCGCCAAGGACGGGTACATCGCGGGGGAGAACATCCTGGTGCCGGTCTACCTGGCTTTGCAGCTGGGTAAGCCGCTGCTCATAGAGGGCGAGCCCGGCGTCGGGAAGACCGAGATCGCCAAGGTGCTCGCCCGGGTCTTCTCAGCCGAGCTCATCAGGCTGCAGTGCTACGAGGGGCTTGACGAGAACCGGGCGCTCTACGAGTGGAACTATCAAAGGCAACTGCTCAAGATACAGATCACCAAGGACCGGCTGGACCCCGAGGAGGTAGAGCAGGACCTGTTCTCCGAGGAGTACCTGCTCACCAGGCCCCTGCTCAAGGCTCTCTTGGCGGAGAAGAGGCCCGTCCTGCTCATAGACGAGGTCGACAAGACCGACGCCGAGTTCGAGGCCTTCCTCTTCGAGGTCCTCTCCGATTTCCAGGTCTCGATCCCTGAGCTCGGCACGGTTACGGCCCGGCAGATACCCATAGTCGTGCTCACCAGCAACCGCAGCCGGGAGCTCTCCGACGGGCTCAAACGCCGCTGCATCTACCTGTACATCGACTTCCCCTCGGTGGAGAGGGAGGTCGAGATAATCCGGGCCAAGGTCCCCGAGGTCGGAGAGGTCCTGCGCAGGCAGCTAGCACGGGCCATCCACCACGTGAGGGAGCTCCCCGACATGAGGAAGAAGCCCTCCATAGCCGAGACGTTGGACTGGGCCAGGGCCCTGGTGGCCATGGACGTGGAGAGATTGGAGCCCAAGGTCATAGAGGACACCATCAACCTGTTCTTGAAGAACAAGGACGATATCGAGGCCTTCTTCAAGGAGATCGGGGCGGAGAACCTGGCCCGCCTGGCGACGGCCGAGGGATGAGGACTGCATCCGGCACCGGTCGAGAAGCCGAGGGCACGTAGGAGGGTTGGATGTGACGTCTCCGGAGAAAGTCCTGGTTGAGGTCAATAGGGCCCGGGACGGTGAGAGGTCGCTGGAGGCCGCGGTGGTGAGGTTCGCCGGGGTGCTGCGGCGGCTCGGTATGCGCATCAGCACCAGCGAGGTCATGGAGGCCTTGGCCGGCACGGCCCACATCGATAACCTGGACCGCGACCAGTTCGAGCTCCTCCTGTGCGCCACGCTGGTGAAGAAGGCGGAGGATATGCCGCTGTTCGAGGCGGCCTTTCGGCTGTTCTTCTCGCCTCCGGAGCACCGGCGGTTCATGGAGGGCCGGTACAGGCGCGCCCGGGAGGAGAGGGAGCGCATGATCAGCCTGGCGCGGGAGGAGCTCCGCTTTCAGGGTGAGAGCCTGGACATCGACGAGCGGGAGCTCGAGACGTACATCGCCCTGACCCCGTCGGAGCAGGATCGGCTCAAGGAGTTCCTGGAGAGGAGCTCTTCCGGCATCAAGGTCGACGCCTCCTTCCGCCCCATCATAGAGAACATAGTTAAGGGACATCTCAGCCGACGGCGGCGTGAGATGATGCACGGCCCGAAGCCCTACCACGACCTCCGGCCCACGGGAGACGAGGTCCTAGACGCCGTGGTCGACGCCCTCGTGGACGGCGCTGGAACCGGTGGGTCGCTGCTATACAGGGATCTCATGGACATATCGGGCGACGAGCTCAAGCGGACCCTGGTCCTCGTGGAGAGGCTCACCCGTCAGCTGGCCGGACGTATCTCCCGCCGGTACAAGCGGAGCGCCAGGAGGAAGAGCGTGGACATCCGCCGCACCGTCCGGGCGAATATCCAGTTCGGCGGCGTTCCCATCAAGCTCAAGTACCGCAGGCGCAGCGTCCAAAAACCCCGCATCATCCTCATCTGCGACGTCTCTGGGTCCATGAGCAAGTACGCGGGGTTCGTCCTCCAGTTCGTCTACGGCCTGACCAGCGTCGCGGACAGGATTGAGAGCTTCATCTTCAGCGAGGACCTGGAGAGGATCACCCCCCACCTGTGGCGGAGAAGGTCCTTTGAGGAGACGGTGAAGAGGCTCCTCGAGGCCAGCGGCCAATGGGGGCAGGGGACGGACCTGCGAAGGGCCCTCAGCCGCTTCCGCAAGGAGCACCAGCACCTGCTCACACCCAACACCTTCATGATAATCGTGAGCGACGCCAAGACCCTGGGGGCGAAGGAGGCCGCATCCCATCTGGGGGCCATCCGCCGGAGGGTGAGGGAGATCCTGTGGCTGAACCCCGTGCCCAGGGCCGAATGGGATGAGCTCCCGGCGGTGGAGCAATTCTGCCGCTCCTGTCGGATGTTCGAGTGCTTCACCCTGGCCCACCTGGAGCATGTACTGCGGGAGAGGGTCTGGGCCTGAAGGAATTCGGTCAGCTCTAGAGAATATATTTCCTCCATCTGGCATCAGTAGAGGGAGATGTTATGCAGCAGGAGACTCGGTGGGGTCGTATAGCCACGGTCACAGCCGGGCATTTCTTCGTCGACTTCTACGCCACGGTCCTACCTCCGGTGCTTCCCTTCGTAGCACGTGAGTTCGGGCTCAGCATGAGCATGACGGGCGTGCTGGTGACCGTTGTGTCCATCTTCTCCTCTTGGTCCCAGCCCGTCTTCGGGTACCTCCTCGACGGCTACCGCAGGTTCTGGCCCCTTCCCGTAGCCGTGATGTGGGTGGCCATCCTCGCCAGTTCCCTCGGCCTGGCCGGCTCCTACTGGGCCCTGGCGGCCATCGTATCCCTGGCCGGCGTGGGCTCAGCGGTCTACCATCCCCTGGGGTCGGTGGCCGTGGCCGCCAACAGCGGCCGGCGGAAGGGGACGGCCATGTCCATGTACATAACCGGCGGCACCATCGGAGCAACCCTGCCGCCCCTGTTGGCGGTCCCCCTGGTGGCCGCTTACGGGCTCAAGGCCCTCCTGGTCCTGGCGCCGCCCGGGATCATCGTCTCCCTGCTCATGGTCCTCCTGGGAGTTCACCGGGCTCCGGCCGCCGGCGAGTCATCTGGCAGCCGCGAGCTCCCTCGCCTGCGGGATATGGCTCGCCTATTGCACCTCAGCCTGGCCCTGGGGCTCAGGCTCGGGGCAACGTGGAGCTACAACACCTTCATGGTGATGTATTTCCTCCACTTGGGCTACTCCGAGATCTACGGCGGGCGGGTGCTCTCGGCCTATATCCTCGCCGGGAGCCTGGGGGTCCTGCTGGGAGGGATAGCCTCCGACCGCACCGACAGGAGGCGTTACCTGATGGCCACCTGTGTCCTGGGCGGCTTGTGCCTCCTGGGTTCCTTCTACGTGGGGGGGCTGCTGGTGCCCCTCCTGCTGATCCTCGGCAACGCCTTCATCTCCTCCTCCACGCCCATCGGGGTGGTCATCGGCCAGTCCCTGGTGCCTTCCAACGCCACCATGGCCTCGGGGGTAATGCTCGGGATGAGCTTCGGCATAGCGGGCCTGGGGTCGGCCTTGACGGGCGTGCTGGCCGACATCATGGGCCTTCCCCGCGCCCTGGAGGTCAACCTGCTGCTGCTCGTCGTCTCGCTGGCCCTCACCTATTTCCTGCCCTCGGAGGCCTCGTCCGACGTCCCCGCTTCGGGGAAGGCGGTGGGGGAGAATTAGAGGGGCCCCGCCCGACGGCGAGGCCCCTGTATACGTCTAACCCTTTACTTACCGAGGCTGTGAATGCCGCTGGCCCGTTCCGCGGCCCAGTTGATGTCCTTATCCTTGTGGCAGCTCAGACAGGCGAAGTCCAGGGTGACGAAGTCCTTGGCGAAGGCGCCGTCGTCGGTGAACATGGATGCGGTCGGGTCCGTGTTGATCCTGAAGAGATGGGTGGCGACATCTCCCTGGTAGGGCCCGAACTTAACCGCCGATTTGCTGGCGGCGGGCATATGGCAGTCCGTGCATTTCATGCCGACCTTCTGCATGGTGCTGCCCTCGAAGGCCGCGACGACAGAGGAGTGACAAGGGGAGCAATTGAGCTTTATGGAGAACTCAGCTTTCTTGTGGGGATCGTGGCACGTGACGCAGTCGAAGTCTGCGTGCGGGCTGGCGAGGAGCTCGTTGAACTGCTCGTGATGTCTGATGAAGCCGCCCTTGGCCGGGATCTCAGTGGCCTCGCGGCGGATGTGACACTGACCGCACAGTTCAGCGGACGTATTGACCTCGACCAGGCTCGGGTCACCGCCGGCGGCGATATGGTCGGCGGCAGGTCCGTGGCACCGCTCCCACTGGATGCCCGGTAGGGCCCAGGTCCCTACGATGCCCTCGCGGCCGTCCTGGTGCCCATCCTCGGAGTAGCCGGTGGTGTGGCATTTTCCACAGTTATAGGGTTTCTTCTCGCCCGGGTGATAGTCCACCCACTCTCCGGTGGCCAGATTATACTGGGTGGGCATCGGCTGTCCCGACTTGTCCGTGGTGATGATGTAACCCTCATTGTTCACGTACCTGGCCTTCCAGCCGAAACCGCCGATGACCTAACTTATGTCGTCCCAGGTGTATCCCTTGGGAAGGGGGATGGGGCGGGTCTTGGCCTCTTGCGCAGGCATGAGCTTGTAGCCGTGACCAGATACGCGGAAGTCATTGTACACCGCTTCGTGGCATTTGAGGCAGGTGTCGGAGCCGGCACAGCCCAGTGCACTCGCTCGGTCTAGGACCTCTTCACCGGAGGTGCTGATGATAACGCGGCAGCTGGCGTCCCAGTCGACAGACGCGCCGAGAGCCTGGCTGACGAAACGCAGGGGCACGAAGGTGGTGTCCTCCTTGATCTGAGCCGGCACGTCCAGTGTAACTTCGACCCCATTCACCGAAGCGCGAGCGCTACCAATAGATAGCTTTACGGTAATGTCGCCCCTTGTAGCGGTGACGGTACGGGTGTCCTGATCCCATTCCACCTCGGCTCCCAGGGCTTCGAATATGGGGCGTAGGGGGATAAGGGTGCTGTTGCCCACAATAACCGGGGCGGGATCAGTTTCCAGTTGCTGGCCGTCGATCTGAACGGTAACCGGTGCGTTGTTGGCCACGACCAGGGCCGCCGGAAGAAGAATGGCCAACACAACCAGCAAGATAATACGACCTCTCATTCCACTTCCCTCCTTTGGCTTAGTGTTGGATAGTCCTCTTTCTAGATGGTAGAACCCAGAGCCACTATCACCCCCCGTGACTGGCATGGCAGAAATCCCCACCCACCTGGAAATAATTATGCAGGCTCACCCCAGAAGCTTGTGATTGGGCTCACAAAAGGACATCTGTCCCATTGAGTTGGGTCATTTGTCCCTTCCATAGGAACTGAACCGCTGCCCTCTCTCCGTGGGCCGAATATCGGAGTGAAGACGCGGGCCCAGTAGGCCTCAACGCACGCAGAGATGATCTTGGTACACATGGGTCAGAGAGCGGGGGGAGCGTGGCCTTTTTTCACGTGAGCGGTCGCAGTAGCTACTGCTAGTTGCTCCTTTCACTTACTCTGGTTTCCGGCGAGGTAACCGCGCTTGACCGCTGCAGTTCTCAAAGGGAGAGCCTGTGCTCCCTGCCAGAGAAGGGAGATGGGGGCTTGGATATATGTGCTTAAAGAGGTAACGAGCTCACCCTGGAGCGACCGTTGTGGCCTCAGGGAGGCATTACGAAAGGGGCGCCCCTATCACCAACGCCGAAACTCGATGGATAAGATGTACTGGGGGGCCACCTTTGCGGCCGGCAGGTTAACCTTCTGTGACAGTTCCTGGACGAGCGGATGGTCCTATGACATGGGTGGACAGCCCGCAGTGTCGGGCTAGGTGGCCAGTCGCTATTGCGAGGTTAACCGCTTGGAACTGGCGGAGGATGAGCCATGAGGGGCCAAAAACATGGCCGGCAGACGCCGGCCATGCGTAAGGTCCAAGACCGATGGTTAGAGGAGAAGCGGCCTAATCACCCACCGCCTCCACTACAAAGCCCCCGTCTCCCCGCAAGATGATGTCGCCGCCCATGAGGGTTCGCAGGATTACAGAGTGCCTGCCATCACCTAAGGTGCCCGATACCCACTCCTCGTCCTGTCTGCTGTGCACCTCGAGGGGAAGGGCACGCACCTCCACATCCCCTCCCTCGGCCGCGGCGCTCAACTGGAAGCCCTGAGGCCCGCTTGGCAGGAAGACCTCGATGTCCCCCGACCACACCTCAAGCTGCGCGCCAGACCTCAGGCCCCAGACGCTCACATCGCCGTCGAGGACGCGAAAGTCGAGGTCACCGTCGATCCCCTCGGCCCGCACATCGGCCATCTCCGCCTCGACCGTCACCTCACCCGTTATATCGACGAGCCACAGGTCCTCGAAGAGGACCTTCGCCCAGAGGTCGCCCGTAATCTGACTGAGCCTGACGTCGGCGCCGACGGACTGTACCCAAAGGGGGCCGTGAATATCCTCGAGGAGGGCCGACTGGCCCCGGATGATGGCCAGCATTTCTCCGTCGACGTCCGAGACCCTCAAGGTGCCGCCGTGGACCGATACGAGGACGTGTAACGTAGGCATTGAGCTCGAGTAGGCGGTGGTCCAGAGTCCTTTGATTTCCTCTTGGGGTCTTAAAGTCGTCTTAGGGGTAAGACCGCTGACCTCGGCAGAACCCTCTCGGGTGACCGCCACCAGGGCTAGATGACGAGGCGCCCGTACCCAGTAATCAACTTCTACCTCGAGGATACCCGGGGGCCTGACCTCGGGCGCACGCACCCTCAGTCTCAACGACCCCTCTTCCTCTACTGCCACCACCGACAAATCCTCCAGGTACTCCTCAGCCAGAGCCGGCGTCTCGGCGTACACGGTCAGGTCGTAGTCCACCCTGATCTGATCGCCGCTGACCCCGGTTACGCTTACGTCACCGCGATCGCTTATCAGCACTAGGGCGTTTACCTCGGCCACATCCTCCACCAGTGTTCCGGACCCTTCGGCCCTAGGAGCCCCAACTGCGATGTGTCGGCCTTCCCAGAGGGAGCCTGAGGGAAGGGTCTCCAGGAAGTCGGCGATAACCCGTTCTCCGTGAAAGGCGAAGTCGAAGAGGGCCATTGCGCCGAGCACCGCCACCACCGCTATAACCACCGTGCGTCTTATCATCTCTCCGTCCCTCCCGGACCTTTAGGCATCCACCAGTCTATCGAGCAACCAACAGCCGAACAGGAAGAGGCCCAGGGCCACTATCAGCGCGGCCCCAATCGGGGCCAGGTTGATGCCCAGGTGCAGGACCTGCAGGAAATCGTTAGCGAGCTGCCACCACACGATGGTCATCCTGGGCCACGGGGCATCGGGATGGGCTGAGAAAGCGCCGACCAGAGTCCCGAACCGGAGCATGAGCCACAGCCCGCCGATGAAGGCCAGGGCGTTGAGTAGCCACGCTCGGCGGGGGAGGAGCCGGCCGACGAGATAGGCGAACTGCGTTGCGGCCGCCCCGGCCAGCAAGCCCAGCCAGAAGAGCAGGTAGATCTTCAGGCCCTGCGCCAGCAGGGCGCCAAGCGGAACCAGTTCCTCCTGACCCACCAGGCCGACCACGACGTAGGGATTGGGCCGGAAGATGAGCGCCGCTCCGAGCACCGTAACGGCCGAGAGAAGGGTTGCCCCCGTCATCACAACCGCGAGCTTAACCACAAGCAGCGTGCACCTGGGCACGGGCAGGGACAGCAGGAGCTGGCTGTGCCGCCCCGCCCACTCGGTGCGCAGGCCGTTGTAGGCGCTGAACACCGTCCAGAAGGGGAGGAGCAGCCCCGGGACGATAACGCCCACACCGAGCATCTCCTCGGGTTCTGGCATCCGCCACTCGTGGCTCAGGCCCGATATCAAGAACAACTGCCACAGGATCACCAGGCCGGATAGGGCGGCCAACTGCCCGCGCTCCATCGCTAGGTCCTTTACGTAGAGCGCCCAGCCGTACCGTAAGAGGCGACGTAATCCACTGCCCTGGAACTGAAGCCTCATGCGAAAACCTCCTTCATCAGCGCCTCCACGGACTTGCCGCGCTTTCGGCGCAGGTCTTCGGCCTCCTCGTCCAGGACGACCCGGCCCTCCTGGAGCAAGACCACTCGGTCGAACACGGTCTCCACCTCCGCCACCTCGTGGGTGGAGAGGATGATCGTCTGGTCGCCGGCACGGTATTCGCCGATGATGGTCTCCAGGATGCGGGCACGAGAGGGGAGATCGAGGCCCGCCAAGGGTTCATCGAGCAGCACGAGGTCCGCCGCGCGAGCCATGGCCAGTATAAGGCGCAACCTGCCCCTCATTCCCTTGGACAGAGAGCCGACCCTCGCTGAGCGGTCAAGCCCCATGAAGTCGAGCAGTTCCCGGGCCTTTACGGCGTCCCAGTCGTCGTAAAAGCGGCTCACGAAGTCCAGCATTCCACCCACCGACATCCAATCGTAGAGATGGTCCTCCTCGGGGACGTAGGCCGTGATGGCTCGCGTGGCTCCCGACGGTGGCACGCCCCCAATGAGAACCCGTCCTTCCTCTGGGTGGTAAAGCCCGACTAGGGTCTTGAGGAGCGTAGACTTGCCGCTGCCGTTAGGGCCTAGCAGCCCGAGTACGCTGCCGCGGTCCACGGAGAGACTCACACCGCGGAGAGCGGTCGTGGAGCCGAACCTCTTCAAGACGCCCTCTAGCTTCACCAGCGGAAGGTCTTCCAGTGCGTTCACCGCCGGCGGGGCGCCCTCGGCCTGGTCAGTCACTTCACGGCCCAGGGGTTTCCTCTCCCTCGGCTCCGTGGTCATCTCTTATCCTCCTTTCTGACTCCAGCCGCGACCGCAGGAGCTCCATCATCTCCTCTCGCTCCAGGCCCAGGGCCTCGAGCTCGTCGACGAAGGCGGTCACGGCCTCCTCTGCCAGTCTGCGCCTGATGCCCTCGAGAAGCGAGCGGTCCCGGGTAATGAAAGTCCCCCACCCGCGCGCGGTCTCCAGGAGGCCCTCCCGCTCCATCTCGCGGTAGGCCCGCTGTACCGTGTTGGGGTTGACCCTCAAGGTGAGGGCCATGTCGCGCTGTGACGGCACCTTGTCGCCCGGGCGCAGTTCGCCGCGAGCCACGGCGCGGCACAACCCGTCCATGATCTGTTGGTAGATTGGTTTGGCCGCGTCGAAGTCGATCTTCACGCCCCGCATAGCGCCCTCCCCTTATCACTGCTGCACTAGTGCACTAGTCTCTTAGTGCACTAGTATTATATCACCGCTCTGCAGCTCCAGTCAAGGGGGATGCGGGGTGTACCGTCCTCTATCGTCTCGGCAAGGAGGGGAGGGTCCTTCGGGTTGAGAGGGCCGCTCCCGGTGCCTCTTCGGGCGGGGGCGTAAGGGTAGTGCCCCGCGGTCCGCCTTGAGGCGACAGGTTAAGAAAGACAATGTGATAAGATTAACAATCCGAAAGGGAGTTCATGAGGGTTTGTGGAAGATTAACTATAGCGGCGAAGAGGGATAATGACACGGACGGTACAACACGCGCCAGCAGAGTGCTAGGTCGGTGCCTCGGCGTGGTTAACTGACCCGTTGAGGCAGAGACCAGTGGCTTCAAGGGAGGAGGGATGACCGTGCCCTTCAGGAGCATAGGGGTTCCCGAGCTCATTCTGATCCTGATCCTGGCCCTGATTATCTTTGGGCCCAGGAAGCTGCCTGAGATAGGCAAGGCGCTCGGGAACGGCATCCGCGAGTTCAGAAACGCGACCAGGAAGCTGTCCGCGGAGCTCGCCGATGAGGACTCGAAGAAGGACCAGGCGACCAAGCAGGTGGATGCGAAGAAAAAGGATGAGTAGACGGGACATTCCCCGGGGGGAGCTGCACGGTCGGGGAGGGTGACGGCGCGCGTGGACAAGGGCAACCGTGATGCGGAGATGAGCATTTACGAGCATCTAGAGGAACTCCGGCGGCGCCTCATCTGGGCTGCCGTCGCCCTCTTTACAGCCGTGGTGGTTTCCTTCTCCTTCGCCGACGACGCCCTGGAGATACTCACCAGGCCGGTGGGCAATCTGGTCATGATGAGGCCCTCTGAGGGATTCTTCGTCCACGTGAGGTTGTCCCTCTGGATGGGCCTGATCTTGTCCTCGCCGATGATCCTTTATCAGTTAGTGGCCTTTGTGACCCCGGGCCTCACCCGCCTGGAGAGGAGGATCCTCTATGTCTTTCTCCCCGCCGGGCTCCTGTTCTTCGCCGCCGGGGCCGCCTTCGGCTTCTTCGTCATCGTTCCCTTCGTCTACCGCTTCTTCTTGGGGTTTACCTCTGAGAGCCTGAGGCCCTTCATCTCCGTCGACAGCTACGTTTCCTTCGTGACCGGCCTGGTGATCCCCTTTGGGATGATCTTCGAGCTCCCCTTAGTGGTAGTAGTGCTGACCTTCTTAGGCATCATCACGCCGCGGTTTTTAATTCGGAATAGGAAATATGCGCTGTTGATAGTGGTGGTTATCGCCGCCTTCCTGACCCCCCCCGACGTGATCTCCCAGATCATGATGGCGGTGCCGCTCATGGGCCTCTTTGAGCTCAGCATCCTGCTGTCGCGCATCGTCTACCGCCGGCGAGGGCAGGCCGAAGAGGAGCCTGGGGACCTCTGAAGACGTCGGCTGCCGGCCATAGGGGTCTAATCCCCAGTGGTCTCCACGAGCCGGAGTGTCCGACCGCTGAATCAAATTGCCCCGCGCACGGTTTATCGTCATTGGGCGACTAATTCGCTTGACGAAAGCTCGTGGTCAAGTTATCATGATGTCGTAGAGCCGAAGTGGCGGAACTGGCAGACGCGCGCGACTCAAAATCGCGTGGGCTTGGTCCCGTGTGGGTTCGACTCCCACCTTCGGCACACGAGTTATATCAAGGGTTTACGAAGCGGTGCCCGAACCCTTCGCCGAGCCGGCGAAGGGCTTCTTCCAGAAGGACGGGTACGGCGGCGAGGCTCGCTGGTAGGCCGGTGGGCCGCAGTCAGGAGCCTGATGGGCCTCGCCCAGGTGAATTACGAATTCCGAGGGTGTGACGATGGGCACGCCCTTTCTCGTATTGAGCTCTCAAGACGCTCTTGCACTCACGCCCGCCTGACCTGTAGGATTCGACGTCTTCCAACTTCCAACCGAGTCTATGCCTCATACAACCCCGCAGGTGAGTTTTCCAGGCCGGCTAAGATGAGCAGCTCAGAGGCTGTCTAACATAATCAGAGAGCAACAAGAATCTGGACGTGGCCGACTGCGATGATCAAGGTCAGAGAGTATGAAGGCGTAAAGATAATAAGGATGGGGAGGACCATCGCCGGCAAGGTATTGTATCCGGTCCACTGCTTTTATTACCAAGGGACACTAATTGATACCGGATGCTATTCTTGTCAACGCGAATTCTCACAGCTGATGGGAGAATACCCTGTTGAGAGAGTGGTCTTGACCCACGCTCATGAGGATCATTGCGGTAACGTGTGGTTCTTTAATCGAAAGAACATCCCAGTCTACATGGACGCCGAGGGCATACCCTATGTGAGGGCGCCTCAGAGGCTGAAGATGGAACTATACCGCAAAATCACCTGGGCTACACCGCCCGCCGGGGAAGTGGAAGCGCTGCTGGGAGAGGTTCTCTTGGGGGACATCCACCTGAAGGCGATATCTACCCCGGGCCACAGCCCAGAACACCTCTGTTTTTTCGAACCGGACAGGAGATATCTGTTCGCCGGGGATTTATTCTTAGGCAGCAGGCAGAGGCTCCTGATGCGCGGAGAGAGATTTTGGGAGAGCTTAAAGTCACTAAAGACAGTTCTTGCCCTAAAACCAGATGTGCTCTTTTGCAGTTTCAATGGAGCCTTGGAGGGAGCAGCGGAAAAGCTGCAGGAGAAGATACTGTACTGGGAAGAGACCGCCGAGAAGGTCCTGCGTTTGTCCGAAGAGGGTCTCACCCCCGAGGAGATAGATCGAAGGCTCTTCACCGGGAGGTCGTTGATTTCCATCGTCTCAGGAGGCTCTTTTTCAACTCTAAACCTAATCAACTCAATCCTCACCAGGGACTAGTTCTCAAAAGCCCCAGGGCGCTCGCCGGGGTGGAAAACCCCCGGCGGCTATCCGCACCATACAGCGTAGACATCTACCTCCTCATTGGGTTCGCTGAGCCTCCGGAAGAAGCTCTCCGCCTGGCGCTTCCCCCTCTGCGCCGTCCCGGCGCTCCTGATGGTAGTAATCCTCCAACCGCTGTCCTTGAAGGATGCCCTTATGAGCTCGTGAGCGTCGACTTTCCTGTCGTTGATACTCCCGAACCTGGTCACCAGAGTCGCTTTGGGAGCACATAGTTCTCCGACGTTGCGCCACACCCTATTCAATTGACCGACGAAGGCCTCTGGGCTTGAGTGGGCCATCTGTCCTTCCGTCGAGTAGTCGACCTTTGGGGGCCCGCCTAAGAACCAATTTCGCAACCACTGATCGGGGATGTAGGTCCTCAGTCCATAGTAAGGGGGCGAGGTAACGACTCTGGAGAAACCCGCCCGGTGCCCTGCGAGGACCGCCTTGAGCTTCGAGAAAAGCTCCTCCTCGCGGCTGTCCCCTAAGAATACATAACCGGGTGTGCGGGGCACGGGGGCGCCGTAGTACCTTTGCGCCCGCCTTTCGATGACCTTCAGGACATCTACTCTCCTGGGAAAGAGGCCGTGCCTTCGCCAGTAACGCACCGAATAGTCTGGTTTCGGCGCATAGGTCCTGGGCGCCTGATTCGAGAGGTATGAGGGGGACTTGGTCCTCGGGCCGTGCAGAGCCCCCAACAGGATTGCCCGCAAGGCTACCCTCGCCTCCGATTCGGAATCCCGGAGCAGCCCCTCCCGTAGGCGGCAGAGGTCCTTGAGCACGCTTTCATGGTAGGCGAGCTCCCAGAACTCCCCCCTTGGGACCTCTGCGGGTTCGCCGACCTCATGGAGGATCTGTTCTGCGGCGGACATGATCTCTTCGACGGTCGGGCTCACCATCTTGGCCCGGGACAACGCCACGGCAATGGGGCTGCTGTCGATGCCCACCGAAGGCAAGCCCAGCAGTCTGGCGGCGAAATTGGTCGTCCCCCTGCCGCAAAAGGGGTCCAGCACCCATTCCGACTCCTGAGCGTGTCTGCGCAGGTACCCGAGGGGGAATTCCAGGGGGAACATGGTGAAATAGGCGCAGATGGCATTGAGATTGGTGCTGTACTTCCTCGACGCCATCTCTCAGCCCACCTTCTCGTCCCCAGGTCTCGGGCCGGTCTTCACCCACGTCGCCCCGGTCGGGGCCCTGAAGGAGTGCCAGGCCTTGTCCTGTTCCCCGAAGATCTGATCGAGGGCCTTGGGGACGAGGTGATATGCGACCTCGTCTCGGTCATCGAGGGTCGCCGGCAAGTACTCCCTGAGCTTCGCCTTGAGGCCGCCGTAAGGATAGCCGTCACCCCGAATGCGCTCCAGGATCTCGGTGTCCTCTTTGAGCCTGCGAATGGCCTTTTGCTCGTACGCCTCAAGCGCGTCGGGCTGCTGTTCCCTCTCCCGATAATCACCGCTTTCCCCCAGGCCTGCATCCTCGCTGGCCTCTCTCAAGGCGGCCTCAAATTCCCGTTTAAGCTCCTGGGCATAGGTCTCTACTGCCGGCCTTTCGTACTCCGGGTCGAGCACCTCATAGCGGGACTCGAAGGACAGGGCACGGAAGGGCACGGGATATGAGCGCCCCCCGGCGGAGCTCCAGAATACGCCCTGTCCGGGTATCGGTTCATTTAGGATCGCACTTAGGATGTCTTGGCTGAAATGGGCGTTGGCCTTCTTCACGTTGTTCAGGTCCACGGAGGAGAGGAGGTGAAAGATGAACCAGTTGTCGCCCTGGCTCAGGATCTCAGAGGGGATGCTGCCGGGCTGCTGCGTGATCAACAGAGCGCCGAGGTCGTACTTTCTCCCCTCCTTCACCCAGGTGATATATGGCTCTGCCCCCGTCGCGTGGGGGTTGAGGACCGTCTGTGCTTCCTCGACCACCGCAATGGTCGGGATGGTCCTGGGCTCGGCGGCCGTGAACTCCTCCTGGTTTCGGTCAAATATCCGGCGTAGGATCAGGCCCGTTAGGACCAAGGCCTGCCCCTCTCTAAGCTGAGATATATCCACAACGCATAATTTCCCCCGAGACAGGGCCTTGAGAAGCATATCCATCATCTGGCTGTGCCGGTCGTGCAGCATTCGGACGATAGTGGTCATGTTGGCTCTCGCGGCCAAGGCCTCTACCTCTTGTCGGCCCTCAGTATCCAGGCTCAACAGCCGGGAGATCTCTCCGAGGTCAGCGTTGTTCCCGTGTTCCTCGATGAGATTCACTAACCGGTGCCAGCGATTTTGGTCGAGCCCCCGCAGCTTTCTCACGTTCTGTTGCTCCTGCTTCTCGGGCGACAGGGCGATGGAGATCACGTCAGCTGGCCTAAGCCGACGGATATCGAGCTTTATGTCGCCGGCCACAAAGGACTGGTAGAAGCCGCTCGGGGCCTGGCGGGAGGTGAATACGACTATCTTGTCCCGGAGGTGGGGCACATCGCACAACCCCGGACGGTTCTTGTCATCCGGCCAGAAGTACTCGCCCTCGGGGTCGAATAAGAGGGTTCCCACCGGGACCTGCTTTCCCCCGCGCTTCTCCACACAAGGGGTCTCCCTGTACAATTCGCTGAAGAGAAGCTTGTTCAGGTTCGACTTCCCAAATCCCGCCCGGGCGAACACGAAGGACCGCCTGGCAACCAGGTTCTCCACCGCGAACTTGACGGTGGTCTCCGGGCTTATCACTTGCATCCACGGCTCGGGCTTCAGCTGGGGGTTAGTTCCGGCGTAGATATACTCGCCGAGGGCGAAGAAGCCGATGGCCACGCCCTCGTCGTTATGGCCGGCGAGCTCTCGCAAGACCTCGTCAGAGGGGAAGGCCACCGGGCTCCCCACATGCGGCAGCCGTCTCTGCGACGGCACGAAGACGATCTCCCCGGCGTCCTTCCGGCGAAGAACGCCCAGCACGCGGATGTTCACCCGATAGCGCAGGTACTGTTCCCTCAAGTCCTCCGGCACGGGCCGTTCGTCCCTCACCGCCCGGATACTGAACTCCTCGCCGACGCCCGATGCCAGTCGCCCCTCTGAGGCGAAGGAGGTGATCCTTCCCAGCACCGCTTCGTCGGGCGTCTCCAGCTGTACGAGCAGGAACTGGCCGTGCATGGGTATGTTCTGAAACTCGTTGCGGTAGGGCAGGACCAAGTCGGCGTGGAACTCCAACCCGCCCTCGGTGAAGCCGCGGAACACTCCGACGATCTGGTCTCTGGGGAAAAGGGTACCAACGGGCAAGGTCTCGCACCCCCTGTTCAATATCTCTTGCTCGCCGGGTCGCCCTCTTGGAGGCGGAAGGCATCCAGCGCGAGGCCCTCCGGGCCTAAAGATGAGCGTAGCCCCTCGAAGACCATGTCCTGTAAGACTTCGGCGTCGAAATCCACGAGGGCCGCGAACTCATGGGCCCTTTGCAGGCACAGCGGGTAGAAGGGGACGGGAAACCCGTTCAGGGCATCGGCCAACATGTAACCCAGCAGGATCGGTGCCTCATCTATCTGACTGATGAGGACGTCTACCGGCCATATCGGGTCGGTCGGCCGGTCCCCGAACTTGACGAAGAACATCTTGCCGGCTACGAACCGGTTCCCCTCGCTTCCCTCAACCACCCGGTCATCGCCGCGGGCATACTCAGACCATCTATAGGACTCCTCCTCGAGTTCTCGTGGCACTTCCACGTAACACGGGTAACTGCACCCGAGGACCTTCTCCAAGGTCATGGCCAAGCGATACCTCGCGAGGACCTTGCTGTACTTGGCGAGGCCGGCGATGTAGATGCGACGGTTGTTTTTGACCCGTTGTCGCTCAATAGCCTCCTCCAGGGCCTCGCGGTACCTTATGAACAGGTAGCCGGCGAAAACCTTGCTGCGCAGCAGTCCATCGTAGATTATGAGCGTATCGGTCCCGAAGTCCTTCTTGCGAACAAGGGCGAGAAGAATAGCCCATTCGACTAGTTCTCTGTACACCTGAACCCAGCTCGGGCTCGTGAAATTCCCGTCGCCGTCCAGCCTAATCATATGGCTGAGCTCAGGCAGCTCTCTCACTCCGAGGCACGCCATCATCTCCCCCAGCGCGGTTTTCGGTTTGCCCGAGGGATCGAACTGCCTCTCCGTTATCTCATCGACCGTGGCAGTTGGGCTGATGACTTCGAGGCAGTATTCGTTGTTGCTGGAGTCGACAACCCTGACCAATTGGATGAGGAAGGGGTCGAACCTGAGCCGTAGGTACCCGCCATCCGTCGCCACGAGCGACAAAGCGGTGGTATTCCTCGGTTGTATCCTTCGGACCTCGGAGCGAAGTGGTCGCACCTGTTCCCGGAGGGTATCCAAGACCCTCTTGTCGATCTGCATTCGCCGACGTACCTGCTTCTTCAGGGCCTCGTAACTCTCGGGGCTCAGCACCTATCTCTCCCCCCCATGCTCACCTGTACCATCATGTCCCCGCTCTCAGCGCCGCCTCCCCGGGGCCTCATGAAGAGAAAAAGGCCCCTCAGATGTACCTCGGGGGCCCGCGGATAACCCTCGCCCAGCAACAAGTGCCGGTGCTATGCCCTCCTTCTTTCCTGCGCGATCACAGGATGTAAGTCCGGCATCCGGCCGGCGATTGAGGTCCAAGGCGCACACCCCTCATTTGGGAAGATATCCTATGGGAAATATTATCATAACATTACCGCCTGCCGAAAGGTCCGCTCGGGAAAAAGAGAGCCCAGCGGCCGGGACTCCCCGTTGAGCCGAGGCCGAGGGCCCACTCGGCGTAGGGGAAGCGGATCGCTCACTGATGGTTACCTCGTGACCGGGAACTCCCAACCTTCTGCGAAATGCCGCTCTCCGTGGTAGCTGAAGTCGACGCCCTCCTTCAGGTAGATACGCCGGACCCTGTGCTCTGCGCACAGCTTTCCTATGTCGGGCCAGTGACCCACACAGGCCCTGGTCTTGTCCCAGTCGGTGGCTATGAGGGCGTAGACCTTGCCCTCCTCTATCAGTTGCTCCACGGTGGGGAGGGGGGATAGCCCCTTGGCGCGCATGTACCACATGCTGACCCTTATGCCGTATTCGAGGGCGAAGTCGCGGAGCCTGAGACGCTGTCTCTCCAGAACGGGCCGGGCTCGCTTGGCCGGTAGCCTCGCCTGCATGTAGGCTATCACCAGGCCGGGCGGCCTTCTCCTTTTCACCTCGCTGCCTCCTCATAGGCCATAGGAACTCTCGTCGCCGGTCTGTCGCGGGGGAACCTATGTTCTGATGTGCTCTGGGGCGGGGATGGGGCATTGACCGACGGTATCGATGGTCCTGCCCGCCAGGGGAGGGCGAGCAAGACCACCGTGCCGTCTACCTGCCTACGCTGCATCCTCTAGCGCCTGGAGAGGGTGAGGAGCTCGCCGGGCGTATTGGCTTCCTGCAGGAACTTCAGGGCCTCACGGATCACATGGAGCTGGCCCTCTACGTCGCCCGGACGGCCGCACGGCGACCCGAAGGAGTAGGGGCTGTGCACGATCCGGGGTACGCCGTTCTTCTTGGTCACCTCCGGGATGATGGTCAGGGTAACGGTGGATATCCCGGCCTCCTCGACAGCTCTGCTTACCAATCCAACGGATTGGTTACATATCGGTCAGACGGGCGTCAGGAAGGCGGCCTCCACGCCGTCCTCCTTCATCATCCGGGCGATCTCCCGGGCCGTGTCGTAGATCTTGTCCGGTTTGGGGATGAAGCCCGAGATCGAGTAGGCTCTGGGCGCCAGCGACCCTATCTCGCCCGCCTCCTGGAGCTCGCGAAACCGGTCCAAGGGGAAGACTACGTTCATGTCCTTCTCGGCGAACTGGTGGTCGTAGTGCTCGTGGGCGATGGAGAGCTCAGCGAGCGAGATATCAGAGGGTATCACCCGAAAGCCCTCGTCCACGTCGTCGCGGTTCTTGATGGCGAAGGGCTCCTGTTCACGGGTGTACAGCCCTCCGGTGGTTACGATCGCGAACCTCAGTCGCTGGTTGGGGGCCTTGGGCGGCGCCCAGGGTACGTCCTCGTTCACGACCCACGGGAAACTCTCTACCCACTGCTGAAACTTGGTCTTCGTCATAGCGACCCTCCTTTGTGTTGTAGGCGGTGGCCTGAGTTATAGCTTCCTCGGTATATTCTACCCTCTCCGGCCATCCAACCAAGGAGTTTTTCATATATATAAGGTATCATACCCTGGCAGGGTATTGCAAAGGAGGCGAGAACATCCAGGCGGCGGCCAAGCTGTTGGGCCCCGAAGCTCGTCAAAGTATAGAATCCCCGCGGGGTGCATATACTGTCACCGATTCTTGCGATAGCTGCGGCTAGGGGGTAACCCGCCATATGCCCAGGGTAATGCGGAGGATTTTTTTTGCCCTCATCCTAGTAGCCCTGACAGTATCCCGGGCAGCAGCGGTAGAGCTCGACGAGCGGCCTTCTCTCCGGCTGGTGCTAAACCTCCCGGCGTACTCCCTCTACCTCTACGAGGGGAATGAGCTCATCAGGAGCTACAGGGTCGCCATAGGCACCCCAGAACACCCTACCCCCATCGGGTCCTTCCGCATCGTCAGCAAGATCAAGGACCCTGGTTGGTACCCTCCAGGAGGCCCCTCAGTTCCCCCCGGCCCGGATAACCCGCTGGGCGGGTTCTGGATGGGCATCGATGGGGACGAATACGGCATTCACGGCACCATCTCCCCGTCGTCCATCGGCAACGCCGTCTCCCTGGGGTGCGTCAGGATGTACCCGGAGGACATAGCTGAGCTCTTCGACCTCATCCCCAAGGGCACCCCCATAGATATCGTCTACAACACCATCGTCCTGCGTAACGACGAGGGCCGGCCAGTGCTCACCGTCTTCCGCGATATATACCGTCGCGGGACCAACACCCCAGATGCCCTGAAGAGGGCCCTGCTGGAGGGAGGGTTCGGCTCAGCGTGGTCCGACGAGGAGATCGAGGCCATCCTCGCCCGGGCCGAGGCCGAGGGCGTCGCCGAGATCCGATCCCGGCGTCAGGGCCTCTGGGTGACCATCAACGGCGACCCCGTCCCCGTGGACGTCAAGGTCCTTGACGGGCTAAAGCTCCTGCGCCTGCGCGACCTCGTGCGGGAGCTCGGGGGCCAGCTCTACTGGAACCCGCGGGACAATCGCGTCTACGTCAACGGCCTGCTGGCCCACGGCCGGAGGATCGAGTCGAGGATGTACGTAGGCCCGGAGGAGGTCGCCCGCCTGTTCAACGTGGAGGTCGCGGGCGACGAGCACGGCAACGTATATATCCAATACTTCACCGTGTACGTGGACGGCAACTTCTTCACCCGCGACGTCCGCTTCCGTGAGGGACGGCCCTATCTCCCGCTGGCCCCGTTGGTTGTGGCCACCGCCGCGCCGGTCCGCTGGGACCTCACCGAGGGGGCCCTTTACGTAGGGCACAGGCGACTGGACGACGTCCTCTTCAGGGGCCGGATCTACGTGCCGCTGGACTCTGTGGCCGAGTACTTTGACCTCACCGTTGAATTCGACCCCGCCACGCTCTCCATCCACCTCTGGCGGTAGGTTCTAATTACCTCCACCGCGCCGGAGGAACCGCACCTAGACCCCTAGAAGTTAACCCAGACAGGGTAGATCCTCGCCTGGAACCTTTGTAAGCTTTGAGCGTCCAAAGGCTTGAGGGAGCGATGCCTATGGTAAACCTGAGGGAGATTTCCGATGAACAGCTGGTCATGCGCGCCAAGCGCGGGGACACGGATGCCTTCGGGGAGCTGGTGGCGAGGTACGAGCACAGGATATTCAACCTCGCCTACCGTATGATGGGGGATCCGGAGGACGGGGCCGACATGGCCCAGGAGGCCTTCCTGCGCGCCTTCAAAGCCCTGCGCGGCTTTCGGGGAGATGCCTCCTTCTCCACCTGGCTCTATCGGGTGGCGTCCAACGTCTGCCTCGACGAGCTCAGGCGCCGGGGGAGGAGGGGGGAGGTGTCCCTCGACGCCCCCCTCACCACGGAACAGGGCCAGCTCCGGAGAGAGGTGCCGGACACCGCCGCCGGGCCCGCCGAGGTCGTTGAGCGGAGGGAGGCCGAGGCTCTGGTCCACCGCGCCCTGGGCCTGTTGCCCGACGACCACCGGCTAGTGGTCCTTCTTAGGGATATCGAGGGCCTCAGCTACGGCGAGCTGGCCGAGGCGCTGGGGTGTCCCGTGGGCACTGTCAAGTCGAGGCTCAACAGGGCCCGCGCCAAGTTGAGGGAGCTGCTCCTCTCCGCGGAACCTGAGGCGTCTCGCGTCGTCAAAGGTAATGAAAGGGGGGGAGCACGATGAAATGTCGGGATATAAGGGAGATGTTCTCGCCCTACCTGGACGACGAGCTCAGCCAGGAGGAGAGGGCCCGCGTGGAGGAACACGTCAGGGCCTGTGATAAATGCGCCGAGGAGCTCAGGGCGCTCGGGTCGGTGGTGGACATGGTCAGGGGCATGCCGCCGGCCCCGGTGCCGCAGGGCTTCCGGTCGCGGGTCATGCGGGCCGTGGAGAAGGAGGCGCGGGCGCCAATTCGCAAGGTCCTGAGGGGCTACCGGGGCCTCGCCGCGATAGCGGCCGCCCTCTTGCTGGTGGTGGGAGCCTACCTCACCGTCGCCGGCCTCCCCTTCCCCGCGGCACAGGGGATACCCGAATCGGCCCACGTGGGCTCCGGCGAGGTGGCCGTGGGAGATGCCGGCGAAGCTATGTACTCCAAGGTGGCGGCTCCGGAGGAGGAGCTGGCGGAGCCGGCCGATATGCAGATGGCGGGCCTGGGGGTCGAGGATGTCCTTGACCTTTACGAGCGGAAGGTCATCAGGAACGCCTTCCTGCGGCTGGAGGTCGAGGACTTTGACGAGAGCTACCGCAGGATAATCACCATCGTGAAGGGAGTAGGGGGTTACGTCCAACAGTCCACCTTCAGGACCGACGAGCCCGGCCCCGAAGGGCAGGGCGGCTACAAGAGCGGCAGGCTCGTCCTGAGGGTGCCCAGCGAGTTCTTCGAGTCGGCCGTGGAGGAGATAGGGTCCCTGGGAGAGCTGCGGGACCGGGAGATCACCGGGCAGGACGTCACCATGGAGTATTACGACCTCGAGGCCCGCAAGAGGAACGCCGAGCGCCAGGAACAGCGCCTGCTCGAGATCCTGGCCCAGGCCAAGACCGTGAACGAGATACTGCAGGTGGAGCGCGAGCTGGCCAGGGTACGGGGGGAGATCGAGGTATACGAGGGTCGCCTCAGGTACCTGAATAACGTGACGACCCTGAGCACCATAACGGTGGAGCTGAGCGAGGCCCGGGAGGAGGAAGAGCCGGCGAGCCCGGGGCTCTGGGATAGGATGACGGTGGCCTTCCGGGACAGCATCAGGGCTATGCTCGATCTCGCCGGCAGGGCGCTGGTGTTCCTCGCGGCGGCGGCTCCGGTCCTGCTGATACTGGCGGCGCTGTGGTTGGCTTACCGGCGCTTTCGAGGGAGGGCCGGGGCCTGAGCGTCCGGGAGCACATTCTCAGGAGGAGGGTGAAGGCCCATGCAGAGGAGTTCGGTGATCTTGGCGACCGCGGTCGGCCTGCTGGTCACGGCGGCCCTGGTCCTGGCCATCGCCATGGGACAGGGGCGCTCGGCCACGGCTCAGGAGGACGAGAAGGAGGACCCGGCGATGATCCACGTCACGGGCGAGGGTCTGGTCGAGGCGACCCCCGACATCGCCTACGTCAACCTGGGCGTGCGCACCCAGGCTCCCACCGCCGAGGAGGCGCAGAGGGCCAACGCAGAGGCCGTCAGCCGGGTGATAGCTAGGCTGAAGGCCCTGGGGGTGGCCGAAGGCGACATCCAGACCAGCCGGTTCAACCTGCGGCCGCTGATGAACTATGAGGTCACGCGCGAGGGGAAGGCCCCCGAGATCGTGGGGTTTGCGGTCGACAACATCGTCATGGTGACGCTGCGGGACCTCGAGCTGGTGGGGGAGGTCATCGACGCCGGCATCGCGGCGGGGGCGAACACCGTTGAGGGCGTCCGCTTCGCGGTGGAGGATCCCTCAGAACTGGAGCTCGAGGCCTTGAGGCTGGCCGTGGAGGACGCCCGCAGGAGGGCCGAGGTGATCGCCGAGGCTGCGGGCGTGCGGATAGCCCGGGTTCGGGAGATCTCCACCACCCCCGGTTATGTCGTCCCCTTCATGGAGGCCGCCGTCGCGGAAGGAATGAGGGCGGCGACGGTTATAATACCGGGGTCGGTGGACATCAGGGCGAGCGTGAGCGTCTCCTACGAGCTTGAGTGACGGGAGCTGGCCGGGCCGCGAGCTCGGCTTTTTCTCTGCTGCGACGGGCCTTGGGCCCGTCCTTTTCTGTCGCCGCGAATTTCGGCCTCCATGGAGGGTTGAGCCCCGGAACGGTGAACTAAATCCGGGACGAGTTGATCTCGGGTAGACTAACGAGGACAGGTGGGTGAGGTTATGGCCACTTCCGGGCAGAAGGGGAAACTGGTCCTCCTCGACGGAAACAGCCTGCTTTACAGGGCCTACTACGCCCTGCCGCCGCTCGGCACCGCGGACGGCCGGCCCACTAACGCGGTGTACGGGTTCGTCTCCATGCTCATCAAGCTCATCGAGGAGGAGAAGCCGGACTACATTGCCGTGGCCTGGGACATGGCCGGGCCGACCTTCCGGCACGAGGCCTACGCCGATTACAAGGCCCACCGGCCGGGCATGCCCGACGACCTCAGGAGCCAGGTGCCCTTGGCCAGGGAGGTCCTGGAGGCCATGCGCATCCCCGTATACGAGGTGGAGGGCTACGAGGCCGACGACGTCCTGGGGACGGTGGCCGGCCGGGCCGCCTCAGAAGGACATCCGGTGGTCATCGTGACCGGCGACAGGGACTCTCTGCAGCTGGTCGATGAGGGCGTCCGGGTGATGGTCACCCGCAGGGGCATAAGCGATATCGAGTCTTACGACCTGGAGGCGGTGAGGGAGCGCTACGGCGTGAGCCCCTCCCAACTGGTCGACGTGAAGGCCCTGATGGGCGATCCTTCCGACAACATACCCGGTGTACCGGGGGTCGGGGAGAAGACGGCCCTGAAGCTCATAAGGCAGTTCGGCGAACTGGAGGAGGTGCTGCGGGACCCGTCGCGGGTCGGGGGGAAGAAGCTGCGGGAGAGGCTCGAGCTCTACGCCGACCAGGCCCGCCTGTCGAAGGAGCTGGCCCGCATCGAGCGCTCCGTTCCCCTTGACTTCGACCTCGCGGAGTGCCGTTGGACGGGGCCCGACGCCGACGCCGTCCGGGAGCTCTTCCGGAGCCTGGAGTTTCGCAGCCTCATCGACCGGGTCCCGGGGCTGGAGGCGACGGAGCCCGCGAGCGACGAGGTTGGCGGCTACGAGCTCCAGACGGAGGTCCCCCCGGATCTGGGGGAGAGGCTCGCCGGCGAAGAGCCCGTGGGACTGGCTTACCTGCTCAGCCCCGCGGACCCCATGGAGGCCAGGCTGGTGGGCCTTGGGCTGGCCCTCGCGGAGGGGAGGGCGCTTGGCGCCGTGGAGGATCCCCCCTCTGACGAGGGCGGCCGACAGATGGCCTTCGACTTCGAGGGGGACCTCCTCGGGAGGGGCGAGTCCCTCAAGGCCCTGGCCGGAGGGGTTCTGGATCGTCGTCCGCCCCTGGTGGGACACGACCTCAAGCCGCTGCTGGTCGCCCTCGAGAGGTGGGGCATAGAGCCCCCCGAGGTGGTCTTCGACACGGCCCTGGCCGCCTACCTCCTCGACCCCAGCCGGGCGAGCTATCGCCTCGAGGACCTGGCGGCGACCCACCTCGGGAGGGAGGTCCCCTCCCTGCGTGAGGCGCGGGATGCCGGGCCGCAGGCCCTGGTCTCCTGCCTCGCTACCAGGGCCGCGGCCTGTCTGCGGCTGCAGAAGGTCCTGAAGGCCGAGCTCGAGGCCAAGGGCCTGCTGGACCTGTTCAACGAGGTGGAGATGCCCCTGGCGGGCATCCTGGCCGAGATGCAGGTCACGGGGGTAGCCGTGGACGGCGAGGCCCTGGACGAGATGGCCGGGGAGCTCGAGGAGAGGCTCGACTCCCTGACCCGGGAGATCTACTCCCTGGCCGGGCAGGAGTTCAACATCAACTCCACGCGTCAGCTCGCGGAGGTGCTGTTCGAGAGGCTCGGGCTGCCGGCCAGGAAGAGGACCAAGACGGGGTACTCCACGGACGCTGAGGTCCTCGAGGAGCTGGCGGCTGAGCACGAGATCGCGGCCAAGGTCCTCGAGTACCGCCAGCTGCAGAAGCTCAAGGGGACCTACGTCGACGGCCTCAAGGCCGCCATCAACCCGCGCACCGGCCGCGTCCACTCGAGTTTCAACCAGACCGTCACCTCCACGGGCAGGATCAGCAGCACGGAGCCCAACCTGCAGAACATCCCCATCCGGCTGGAGGTGGGCCGGCGCATACGAAAGGCCTTCGTGCCGGGGTCGCCGGACAGGGTCCTCCTGGCCGCCGATTACTCCCAGATAGAGCTCCGCGTCCTGGCGCACATGTCCGGGGACGAGAACCTGATCCGGGCCTTCAGGGAGGGCGAGGACATCCACAGGAGCACCGCGGCGGAGGTCTTCGGCGTGGACCCGTCGGAGGTTACGTCGGAGATGCGGCGCCGGGCGAAGGCCGTTAACTTCGGCATAGTCTACGGGATAAGCGACTTCGGCCTGGCCCGCGACCTGGGGATCAGCCGTACCGAGGCCGGGGAGTACATCCGGAGGTACTTCTCCCGCTACCCCGACGTGAAGAGATACATCGACACGGTGGTCGCCTTCGCCCGCGAGCGGGGTTACGTCACGACCATCCTCAACCGACGCCGCTACCTACCTGACATCCGCCACCGCGTGCAGGCCAGGCGGCAGTTCGCCGAGAGGACGGCGATGAACACGCCCATTCAGGGGTCCGCCGCGGATATCATAAAGCTCGCCATGATCGGCGTGCACAGGGAGCTCCGCCGGGCCTTCCCCCGGGCACGGCTGATACTGCAGGTGCATGACGAGCTGGTGCTGGAGGTCCCCAGGGAGGATCTGCGGGGAGTGGCGGACCTCGTGGCCCGGCAGATGCAGGAGGCCTACCCCCTCCTGGTCCCCCTCGAGGTAGAGGTCAAGTGGGGCGAGGACTGGTACAACATGAGGCCCCTGGAGGAGGCTTGAGGCCGATGCCGGAGCTGCCTGAGGTTGAGACCATCAGGCGCACCCTGGCGCCGCATCTTGAGGGGCGCACCATAACGGGAACTGAGGTGATGACCCCCGCCTCGCTGCGGGGGCTATCGCCGGAGGAGTTCCGAAGCCAGGTCATAGGACGGGCCATCGAAGGGGTCCACCGCAGGGGCAAGTACCTCCTCTTCAACCTGGGGGAGCGGCTGTTCATGGTCGTGCACCTCAGGATGACGGGGAGGTTAGTCCTGGATGGCCCGGCTGACCGTCACACCAGGGTGTCCTTTCGCCTGGACTCGGGCACCTCTCTACAGTACGTGGACGTGCGGCGGTTGGGGGGGATATATCTGCTCAAGATGGTCGTCCGGGGAGAGGAGGTCTCCCTCCCGTCGGGGCGACCGCGTCCGGGAAGGGCCGTGCCCGAGGGCCTGTTGAACCTCGGCCCGGAGCCCCTGTCTCCCTCCTTCAGCCTCGATTATCTCCGCGAGGGATGCCACAGCAGGCGGGTCAGGATAAAGGCCCTGCTCCTCGACCAGTCCTTCGTCGCCGGCATCGGGAACATCTACGCCGATGAGGCCCTCTTCAGGGCCCGGATACGGCCGGATAGGAGGGCCTGTGACCTGCAGGTCACCGAGGTGGAGGCCCTCTTCGAGGCCGTGAGGGCGGTGCTCAGGGAGGCCATAGAGAAGAGGGGCACGACCTTCTCAGACTACGTGGACGGCAGAGGCCGCGCCGGGGGGTTCCGGGAGGAGCTCGCCGTCTACGGGCGCTACGGTGAGGCCTGCCGGAGATGCGGCGGTGAGCTGGCGCGGGCCAAGGTGGGAGGGAGGACCAGCACCTACTGCCCCCGGTGTCAGGTCTGAGACGGCGACGTGTCGAAAAGTGTTAGATAAAGTCTGACGATTCTTCTTCCCCTGGAGAGGAATAAAGTGGGTTATAAAGAACTAGTTCGTTGGTCTTTTTTTTTCATGTCAAATTACTTCACAAGGAAGAGGGATCGTAAGTGAAAAGCACTTCGCCCACTTGTCGACCGGTAGCCCTAGTCATCGACGATGAGCCGAGCATGCGGGAGCTGCTCAGCACAGTCCTTGAGGAGGAGGGATATGTTGTACTCACGGCCAAGGACGGCCAGGACTGCCTGGAACACTTAGAACATTGTCCCCCCGACATCGTCATCCTGGACCTACACATGCCCAATATGAAGGGGGACGAGCTTGTGGGCCATCTTCGGAGCAGGCAGGCGACCCGTGATGTGCCGATAGTGGTGATCAGCGGCAGCCCGAGCCTCTGCGACGAGCACCCCCTGTATGAACAGGTTCAGGCCTTTCTGGCCAAGCCCTTCGACCTCGACCGGCTGGTACGCCTGGTAAACGAGCTCAGCCTCGAGGCCGAGGTTATATAACATCAACGCGAACCCTTGTTCGATACAGGGTATCTGTGGTATAATCTAGGAAGCCGAGGGGCTTCTTTTCTTTGTACGGGAGGGATGCTCGAGTTGTTATGTTTTAACCTTGAGTTCGAGGACGAAAAGCAGCTCACAGAGGCAGTGGACAAGCTTTGGAAGCGGCACGGCATAACCGGAGAGATAGGCGTCAAGCGCCTCGACAACGGCCGGTGGTTGCTGAGTGTGAGCTCTGAGAAGAAGCTGAGGCAGTCAACCTTGGAGAGTTTGAAGGGTAGGTTCGTAGAACTGGATTAAGGCCCGTTGGCTAGGGGGTGCTGCCGGCACCTCCTTTTCTTTACCCTTTGACTGCTCTCCTCCCAGTAGTTACAATGGACTAAAGACTGTGTGCTGGTCATTGGGTCTTGGCCAGCGCTTGGGAGCGGGGCGGTGTCATGTACGTAATCGGCCTTACCGGAGGCATAGCCAGTGGGAAGAGCACGGTATCGCAGATGCTCCGCCAGTTGGGCGCCCACGTGATTGACGCCGACCTCATCGCTAAACTCGCCATCGAGCCCGGCACACCAGCGTGGGAGGAGCTGGTGCGCGAATTCGGCGAGGAGATCCTAACCCCGGAGAAGACCATAGACCGCAAGAAGCTGGGCGAAAGGGTCTTCGGGAACCCGACCGCCCTGCGGCGGCTCAATGAGATAACTCATCCCAGGATAATCCGGCGGATCGAGGAGATAGTGGAGGAGATAGGTGAGTCCTTCGATAGGACCGAGGACCCGAAAGAGGAACGGATCGTGGTCATCGACGCTCCCCTGCTCATAGAGACCGGCATGGTCTCCATGGTCGATGAGGTCTGGGTGGTGGTGGTCGATGTGGAGACCCAGGTGGATAGGCTAATGGCCCGTGACCACTACGAGTTCGAACAGGCGCTGAACCGGATAAACGCCCAGATGCCCCTCCAGGAGAAGGTCAAGTTCGCCGATGTGGTTATAGACAACACGGGATGCTTGGAGGAGACCAGGCGACAAGTCGCGGAGGCTTGGTGCCGCCTGGGCGAGAAGTTGAGGCGAAGGCCGGGCAGAGTCGCCGACGATGGGCTGTAGAAGCCACAGGCCCCCGAGCTCACCGCGGAAGGTGCCCCCCTCTTTGATGTATGACCTGCCGAAGGAAAGTTCGATTCCCCTCTGAACAGCGCTAATCGTCAACAAGACCAGTTGGTTTTCAGCTTCTCTCTAGAGCGCCTTTTTCCAACTCCAAATACCACCAGTATTGCCTCTTCATCAATAGAATCACAGAGAATAAATATGGCGAGTTGTTATAAACATAAGGAACAGGATAATTTTGAGAGGTTGTTGCGAGATGAACATCGTCTACGTGTCAACTTATGTGCCCCGAAGCTGCGGGATAGCGACTTTCACCTCCGACCTCACGCGGTCCATAGCGCACGAGACGGAGGACCCCTATCACGTTGTGGCCATGAACAACGTGCCGCAAGGTTACTCCTATCCTCCGGAGGTCTGTTTTCAGATCCAGCAGAACCGCCTGGGCGATTACCGGCGCGCGGCCGAGTACATCAACAGGTCGGATTTCGACGTCGTCTCCGTGCAGCACGAGTTCGGCATATTCGGCGGGCCGGCCGGCAGGTACCTCCTGGCCCTGATCGGAAACCTGAAAAAGCCCGTGGTGACGACGCTGCATACGGTGCTCAAGAGGCCCACAGCCGAGTACTTCCAGTCCATGCTGAACGTCATTCAGCACTCCGAGCGTCTCGTCATCATGAGCGAGATAGCGAAAGGCATTCTGGAGGAGGTCTACGGCGTTCCGGAGGACAGGATCTCGTTGATCTACCACGGCGTGCCAGACGTCCCCTTCACCGACCCCGACTTGTATAAAGGCCAGTTCGACGTCGAGGGCCGCCTGGTGATCCTCACCTTCGGCCTCATCGGCCCCAACAAGGGTATCGAGAAGATGTTAGAGGCCCTACCTCCCGTGGTAGCCGGGCACCCGGAAGTCCTGTACATCGTCCTGGGGGCCACGCACCCCGAGATCCGCAGGACCCAGGGGGAGAGCTACCGACACTTCCTGCAGCAGAAGGTCAGGGATCTGGGGCTTCAGGATAACGTCGTCTTTCACGACCGGTTCGTGAGCCGACAGGAGCTGTACAGGTATATCATGGCCAGCGACATCTTCGTGACGCCCTATCGGTACGAGGAACAGGTCGTGAGCGGGACGCTGTCCTACGCCCTGGGCATGGGAAAGGCCATAGTATCCACGCCCTATTGGTATGCGCAGGAGATCCTGGCCGATGGCCGCGGCATCCTGGTGCCCTTTGACGACCCGGGGGCGTTATCCCAAGCGCTGCTGGGCCTCATCGAGGACCGCTCGCTGTACCAGGCCATCCGCGAGAGGGCCTACGCCTTCGGCCGCAGGATGGTCTGGGGAGAGGTGGCCTGGCGCTACGTGGAGCTCTTTGGAGAGGTTCTGGAGCGGAGGAAGGACGTGGCCGAGAGGGACTACGAGAGCTTCCCACGCGAACGGGTCCCTCCCACGACCATTATGTGAAGTATATCTCGAGGGCAGGAAAGAGCCCTGTTGAAGAGGTAATAAAAGGTAGGCTCTCCTTGGCCGAGGGGGTCCCCTTCCCCGCCCGGACTTCCGGGCCGGAGGCTTCACGGGGACCCGACGACTTAGATCCCAGAGGTCTTGGAGGAGGGTGAACGAGCTCCTATGTATCAGCTGTCCGAGGTAAAGTTGGACCACCTGCATCTCCTTTCGGACGATGTGGGCATCATCCAGCACGCATCCTACGGCATCCCCGATCGGCATTACGGCTACAGCGCCGACGATGTGGGCCGGGCTCTGGTGGTGCTCTGCTACCTGTACCAGGTCGAAAAGCGGGAGGACCTCCTGCAGCGCATTACCACTTACTTGAGCTTCCTGCGCCACGCCCAGACTCCCACCGGTCACTTCCACAACTTCATGAGCTACGACCGCAGGTTCCTCGACGAACAGGGTAGCGAGGACACTTTGGGGAGGGTCCTGTGGGGGCTGGGCAGCGTGGTCCGGTGTGCCCCCATGCCGGGCATGCTGGCCCTGGCTCAGAACATGGTCGACCGCTCACAGGGCCTCATGGAGGAGCTGCGGGCGCCGAGGGCCAAGGCCTACGCCATCTGCGGCCTTTACGACGTGCTGGGGCGGTTTGACGGCGCGAGCCATTGTCGCCGGACCATCTATAGGTTCGCTCGCGAGCTGGTGGCCCTGTACGAGGCGAACCGCGAGGACGGCTGGGAATGGTTTGAGGACGTCCTCACCTACGGGAACGCCAAGATAAGCGAGTCCCTGCTGCGGGCCTATGAGGTGACCTCTGAACCGGATTTCCGCGAGGTGGGCCTCAAGACGCTGGAGTTCCTGGTCAAGGTGCAGTGGAACGGGGATTATTTCGACCTGGTGGGAAATCAGGGATGGTTTCCCAAGAACGGACGCAAGGCCACCTTCGGGCAGCAGCCCATCGACGCCGGATATCTCGTTGAGGCCTGTTGCAGGGCCTACGAGATCACGGGCGAGAAGAAGTACCGCGCATGGGCCCGTAGCGCCTTCGAATGGTTCCTGGGCCGAAACCGGCTGGGGGTTCCCCTCTACGACCTCGCCACCGGCGCCGTGGCCGACGGGCTCGACCCCCAGGGAGCCAGTGCCCATAAGGGAGCGGAATCCGTCATCTGTTTCCTGTTGGCGCTGCTCTCCCTGCTCCGGGTGACGTCCAAGGAGCGGGTCGAAGGGCGGACGTTGCGTCGGGACGGGGAGCAGGTAGGTTAGAGGGCCCACGAGCTTCATTGACGAGGAGGTTAGCTATGCGCGTAGCCATATTATCGCCCATCGCCTGGCGGACGCCGCCCAGGCACTACGGCCCCTGGGAGCAGGTGGTGTCCACCCTGACGGAGGGCCTGCTGGCCAGGGGTATCGATGTGACCCTCTTCGCTACGGGGGATTCGCTCACCGCGGGGTCCCTGCACGCCGTCTGTCCCAGGCCGTACGAGGAGGACAGCTCCCTGGACCCGAAGGTCTGGGAGAGCTTGCACGTCTCTGAGGTCTTCGAGCGGGCGGAGGAGTTCGACATCATCCACAATCACTTCGATTTTCTGCCCCTGACCTACGCCGGGCTGGTCAAGACCCCGGTCGTGACCACCATTCACGGCTTCTCGTCGGAGAGGATCCTGCCCGTGTACGAGAAATACGATGGCAGGGTTCATTACGTGTCCATCAGCGAGGCCGACCGTTCGCCGCGCCTGACCTACATCGCCACCGTCTACAACGGCATCGACCTCGAGAAGTTCACCTTCAGGGAGGTCTCCGGGGACTATCTCGTGTATCTTGGGCGCATCCACCCCGACAAGGGGGTCCACGAGGCCGTGGAGATCGCGCGGGCGGCGGGTATGCCGCTGGTCATCGCGGGGATAATTCACGACCACGACTACTACCGGCGGAGGATCGAGCCCCAGCTGGACGACAGGTGTCGCTATCTGGGCAGCGTCGGGCCCGCGGAACGCGACAGGCTCCTGGGAGGAGCCTGCGCGCTGATACATCCCGTGATGATCGACGAGCCCTTCGGCCTCGCCGTGGTCGAGGCCATGGCCTGCGGCACGCCCGTCGTCGCCTATCGGAGGGGCGCGCTGCCGGAGCTGGTAGAGCACGGTCGCACGGGCTTCCTGGTGGACGACGTCGAGGGGGCCGTCGAGGCCTTGTCCGAGATCGGGCATCTCTCCAGGCGGGCCTGTAGGGAGACCGTGGAGGAGCGGTTTTCGCGCGAGAAAATGGTAGAGGATTACATCGAGGTTTACCGAAGGGTTTTAGAGGAAGGGAGAGATGAGGGCCGTCGTCCCTGGGGATACTACGAAGTGCTTGTGGACGGGGCCGGCCACAAGGTGAAGCGGATAGTGGTTTACCCCGGAAAGAGGCTCAGCCTGCAACGCCATCGTCAGCGGTCAGAACACTGGTACATGGTCGAGGGAAGGGCCCGGGTCATCGTCGGCGACGAGACCATCTCGCTGGAGGCCGGTCAGGCCGTTGACATTCCCCGCGGGGCGGTACATAGGATGGAGAACGTCACCGACGAGCTAGTAGTGTTTATCGAGGTGCAGAGGGGCGATTACCTCGGGGAGGATGATATAGAGCGGTTCGCTGACGACTACGGCCGTGCCGGGGTCAAGTAGCCAACTTCGCGGGAGGAGGGTCTTCGCGTGAATCCCTACGGCAGAGAGGATCTAGTCGCCGTGATCATGGCCGGAGGAAGCGGTACGAGATTCTGGCCCCTGAGCGATGGAGAGCGTCCCAAGCAGTTCCTGAAGCTCTTCGGGGACCGGACCATGCTGCAGCAGACCTACGACCGACTCCGGGGGCTGGTCCCCCCGGAGCGGACGCTGGTGTTGACCAATCGGCGCTTCGTGGCCACGGTCCGCTCCCAGCTTCCAGAGGTCCCACCGGAGAATATCGTCGGGGAACCGGTGGCCCGGGACACCGCCGCAGCGGTCGCCCTCGGGGCGGTGATATGCCGGCGCCGTTTCGGCAACCCTGTGATGGTGGTACTGCCCGCGGACCACCTGATCCGGCCCGTAGAGGTCTTTCAGAGGGCTGTTCTCTCCGCGGCTCGGGCCGCTCGAGGCGGACAGGGCTCGAAGCTGTACACCTTCGGCATAGTGCCTACCTACCCGGCTACAGGCTACGGTTACCTGTCCTGCGGTGAGAAGGTGAGCGACGACGGGATCGAGCATTATCGCCTCCTGCAGTTCAGGGAGAAACCGGACCAGAAGACGGCAGAGGCCTATCTCGAGGCGGGCAACTTCTTCTGGAACAGCGGGATCTTCGTCTGGACTGCGGACAGCATCCTCGAGGAGGTCGCCAGGCACCTGCCGCAGCTGGCCCAGGGCCTGCTGCGGGCCGCGGAGTACTACGGCACCGGTCGATGGGATGCCGTATTACGCTCGGTCTTCAACGCCCTGCCCAAGGTCTCCATCGACTACGGCGTTATGGAGAAGGCGGCCGCGGTGTTCATGGTGCGGGCCCAGTTCCAATGGGACGATATCGGCAGCTGGGCCGCGTTGGCCAAGTATCTGGAGAGGGGCAAGGCGGGGAATGTGGTGCGAGGGCAACTGGAGTGCTTGGACGCCTCGAACAACCTCGTCTTCTGCGAGGACGAGCGGGAGATCATGGCCCTCATCGGTGTGCAGGACCTGGTGGTAGTACGATGCAAGGGGAAGACCCTCATCGTTCACCGCTCGAGGGCGGAGGACGTCAAGAAGATAGTCGAGAACATGCGGGAGATGAGTCGGGAGGTCGGTGCTGGGTGATCAGTTGTTTTAAGGCTTATGATATCCGCGGCAGGGTGCCCGAGGAGCTGAACGAGGACCTGGCCTATCGCATCGGCAGGGCTTACGCGACCATGTTCAGCCCCCGCAAGGTGGTCGTGGGGAGGGACGTTCGACCCTCGAGCCTCTCACTGGCCGAGGCCTTAGGGCAGGGGTTGAACGACGGCGGCTGCGATGTCATAGACATAGGGCTGTGCGGCACCGAGCAGGTGTACTTCGCCACCTTTCATCTGAAGCTGGACGGCGGCATTATGGTTACCGCTAGCCACAACCCCTCCGAGTACAACGGGATGAAGTTCGTGCGTGAGCAGGCCATACCCGTCAGCGGCGACAGCGGACTGAGGGAGCTGGAGGCCCTGGTGGAAAGAGGCGAATTCGCCAGGCAGCCGGCCAGGGGTAGGACGGCGAAGCTCGATATCTCGGAGGCATACGTGGAGCACCTGTTACAGTACGTCGACGTCACGAGGTTGAGGCCGCTGCGCATCGCCTGTAACCCGGGCAACGGATGTGCGGGGCCGGTTCTCGACTTACTGGAGGAGCGGCTGCCCTTTGAGCTCGTGAAGATCTACGAGGTGCCGGACGGGACCTTCCCCAACGGGGTGCCCAATCCGCTGCTGCCCGAAAACCGCGAGGTGACCTCGAGGCTGGTACGGGAAGCTGGGGCTGATATGGGCCTGGCGTGGGACGGGGACTTCGACCGCTGTTTCTTCTTCGACGAAGGGGGGCACTTCATCGAGGGTTACTATATCGTAGGACTTCTCGCGGCCTCTGTATTAAAGAGGAACCCTGGTGCAACTATAATCCATGACCCCCGTCTCATCTGGAACACCATTGAAATCGTAGAGCAGATGGGGGGCAGGCCTGTACAGTGCAAGACCGGCCACGCCTTTATCAAGGAGCGCATGAGGGCCGAGGATGCGGCCTACGGGGGAGAGATGTCGGCCCACCATTACTTCAGGGACTTCGCCTACTGTGACAGTGGCATGATCCCCTGGCTGTTGGTCGCCGAGACCGTATCCGAGGCGGGCAGGCCCCTCTCGGAGCTCGTCCGGGAGAGAATGGAGCGGTTCCCCGTGAGCGGTGAGTTGAACAGGGAACTTCCCGATTCGAGTGCGATATTAGCTCGAATTGAGGAATTATATACATGGCAGGCGCGGGAGATCGACCACACCGACGGGTTAAGCATGGCCTTTGACCGTTGGCGGTTTAACCTCAGGAAGTCGAACACCGAGCCGCTGGTACGGTTGAACGTGGAGGCCCGTGGCGACAGGGAGCTGCTACGGCAGAAGACGGAGGAGCTCTTGGAGCTCATCGACCTCCACTCACGAGAGGTGTCTCTCAGCGCAGAAAGAGGGTAGGAGGCTATGGCATGACGCATCGTGGTCCTTTGTTCCGCCGGTATGAGAAGAATCCCCTTTTGAAGCCAGAGGACTGGCCCTATCCTACTGCCGCGGTGTTCAACCCGGCTGCCGTGGAGCATGAGGGCGAGATCCTGCTGCTGGTGCGGGTTGAGGACCTGCGCGGGTTCTCACACCTGACGGTCGCGCGCAGCAAGGACGGAAAGAAGGGGTGGCACATCGACCCCACGCCGACCTTTGCGCCCGACTTGGCGTTGGGTGAAGAGGTCTGGGGCGTAGAGGACCCGAGGGTAGTCTGGCTGGAAGACCACGAGGAGTACGCGGTAACTTACGTGTCCTTCTCCCGAGGGGGGCCGATGGTCTCCCTGGCCATGACCGACGATTTCCGGACTTTCCGACGTATGGGCACCCTATTGCCGCCGGAGGACAAGGACGCCTCCCTGTTCCCGCGCCTGATAAACGGCAGGTATATACTGCTGCACCGCCCGATCATTCGGGGCGAGGCCCACATCTGGATCTCGTCCTCTCCCGACCTCAGGTTCTGGGGGGACCATCGCATTCTGATCCCGGTGAGGCCCGGCTGGTGGGACTGCCACCGTGTCGGCCTGGGGCCGCCTCCCATCGAGACCGAGGAGGGGTGGCTGGTCATCTACCACGGCGTACGGGTGACCGCGTCGGGCAGCCTGTACCGCGTCGGGCTGGCGTTGCTCGACCTCGATGAACCCTGGCGGGTCATTCGCAGGAGCGATGAGTGGGTCTTCGGGCCGACCGAGAGCTATGAGCGCGTCGGAGACGTTCCCGGAGTTACCTTCCCCACCGGCGCCGTCCTAAGGGAAGACAGCGGGGAGCTGTACGTTTATTACGGTGCTGCCGATACGCGGGTATGTCTGGCCATTGCCAAGCTAGAGGACCTGCTCGATTACCTGAAGGCCTGTCCGGAGGGTTAGGTCGACCTGGTTCTCGCCTTGAGGCTTAACAACCGGTCCCGTCTGTGGTACAATGCCAGTGACCAAGCGCGGGAGGTTATCATGCAGAACCAGGTTTTTTTCAACCATCCCAGGGATAAGGGCTCTTCTGCCGACGATGACCGGCCGAGCTTCGACTTCATCGACGTACTGGCCTTTATCATAGCGGCCTATCAGCTGCTAATTCCCTTCATCCTGGCCTTTGGCCTAGTGGTCTTCCTCCTATATCTATTCTTGCGCTGGTGGGCCGCCTAACGTCAGGCTTGATTTCTGACCTCTGATTTGCTATCATAGTGGTTGCGTAAAGGACGTGCCGAAGTGGTGGAACTGGCAGACACGCGGTGTTCAGGGCGCCGTGGGCGTACGCCCGTGTGGGTTCGAATCCCACCTTCGGCACCATATCTTTGTCGGGATGGCGGAACTGGCAGACGCGTACGGTTGAGGGCCGTATGGGCCTAGCCCATGGGGGTTCAAGTCCCCCTCCCGACACCATAAAAGATGGGCGTTTCGGTTTTGGCCGAGGCGCCCCTTTGTGTATGTATTCGACATGGGGAGTGTTTATAGCCTGTACGTGGCGGTTAATGGGCGGCAACGCGAGCTTGAGCATTTGGGGATAAGGGGTTCCTCAGATGCTGCGTGGGCGGCTTGGGTCTTCAGCCAACCCTGGGGGACCTTGGCCCGGGGCCAATTCAATGCCTCCCTGCACACCGTTCCCCTTTCAGAGCCGGGTCACAAGAGGATGCCCTTAGGGTTGGACTGGTGCGGAGAAAGTGCAGGCGAGGAGATCGACACGGCGGCGGGCCCCCGCTAGAGTCCTTCCTAGTGGTCAAGTCCCAAAACGGCTGTAAAAAGGTGAGGCCTGGTCAGGCAGCAGTGGT